>Ga0155524_122_pt1 | contig 126859 bp, 144 predicted proteins | sample RifCSPhighO2_12_FD_107181 | JGI IMG/M metagenome (GOLD analysis project Ga0155524, IMG submission 107181) | Gammaproteobacteria bacterium RIFCSPHIGHO2_12_FULL_39_24
CCAATCGCCATGGAAGAAGGTTTACGCTTTGCGATTCGTGAAGGGGGTCGTACTGTTGGTGCAGGTGTAGTGGCGAAGATTTTGGCGTAAGGAAGAGGAGTGGTGGGAGTGGGAGTTTCTGAGGCTACGCTCTTTTCTCCCACTCTCACTCCCACTGTTTAGCAAAGTTGTGAGCTTTAAAACTCAATAGAATTTTAAAAGAATTTACAAAGATTGGAGAGACAGCCCCATGGCAATCGTAAAAGACAAACAACGTATTCGAATTCGTTTGAAAGCGTTCGATCATAAATTAATTGATCGCTCCATCAGAGAAATTGTCAATACGGCAAAACGTACCGGTGCTCGTATTAAAGGGCCTATTTTATTGCCAACCAAGATTGAAAGATACACTGTTTTGATTTCGCCACACGTTGATAAACATGCAAGAGATCAATATGAAATTAGAACGCATAAGCGTTTGGTCGATATTCTTCAACCAACTGATAAAACAGTTGATGCATTGATGAAGTTAGATTTGGCTGCGGGTGTTGATGTTCAGATTAGTGTTGAATAGTTTTTTTTTGGAGTTAGGATCATGTCAGTTGGTTTAGTAGGTCAAAAACGCGGAATGACGCGTATATTTACAGAAGCGGGTGAATCAATTCCTGTTACGGTGATTGAGATTCTACCTAATCGTATCGCACAAATTAAAAATAATGACACGGATGGTTATTGCGCGATTCAAATAGCAGTTGGCAATAAAAAATCGTCTCACGTTAATAAACCCATGACAGGACATTATGCGAAGGCGGGTATTGAAGCGGGAGAAATTCTGCGTGAATTTCGTGTGACAGAATCTGAATTATCACCGTTCAAAGTTGGCGATGCATTATCGCTGGATATTTTTCAGGAAGGTCAAAAAGTAGATGTTCAGGGTATTTCGAAAGGCAAAGGATTTTCTGGTGTAATCAAACGTCACCATTTTACGATGCAAGATGCAACGCACGGTAATTCATTGTCGCATCGTGCACATGGCTCTACTGGTCAACGTCAAACGCCAGGTCGTGTATTTAAGGGTAAAAAAATGGCGGGACATCTTGGAAATGTGAAACGTAGTGCTATTAACCAAGTAGTGATACAAGTGAACAAAGCATTAAATTGTTTGCTCATTCAAGGTGCTGTGCCCGGTGCGCCAGGTGGCTTTGTAGTATTGAAAGCAACTGTCAAATCAAAAAAAGGGGCGGCTAAGAAATGAAATTAACAGTAAATGGTGGCTTGCAGATCGACGTTTCTGATGAGATTTTTGCTTGTGAATTAAATGAAGGACTAATGCATCAAGTTGTCACTGCTTATATGGCGGGTGGACGACAAGGCACAAAAGCACAGAAAACACGTGCTGAAGTGAGTGGTGGTGGTGCAAAACCGTGGAAACAAAAAGGGACTGGCCGTGCGCGCGCAGGTACAACGCGTGGACCCTTGTGGCGTAAAGGGGGTGTTACTTTCGCAGCGGTTTCTCGTGATTTTACGCAAAAAATAAATAAAAAAGTGTATCGCAAAGGAATCAAAATTATTTTATCAGAATTGGTGCGTCAAGATCGATTTTTGGTAACGAATGATATAAACTTGCCGACGCTTAAAACACGTGAATTAGTGAATTATTTGAAAGGGCTGAATTTAGATCAGGTTTTGATAGTTTCTGCCGGTGAAAATAATCATCTTTACTTGAGCGCTAGAAATATACCGAATGTCGCTGTGTGTGATTACACACAAGTTGATCCGGTGAGTTTACTTTCATTTGAAAAAGTTTTATTTACCGTTGATGCGCTGAAAAAATTCGAAGAGAGTTTTAAGTAGGAATTTTATTTTATGAGAAAAGAACAGTTATTAAAAATATTGCTAGCACCGCACACAACTGAAAAGGCATCTACCTCTAGTGGTGAATCTGGTTGCGCGCAATATGTTTTTCGTGTTGCTAACAGTGCAAATAAACACGATATCAAATTAGCCGTCGAGCAACTTTTTCAAGTAAATGTGAAAGCGGTAAATGTATTACGCAAAAAAGCGGCGAGCGCAAGCAAATACACACGTTCAATAGGACGACAACTTTCTTGGAAGAAAGCCTATGTTGTATTGGCTGCGGGACAAACAATTAATATTGCGTAACTGAAACCATTTTTGGAGTGAGAAAGATGTCTTTAGTAAAATCGAAACCAACATCAGCGGGTCGACGTTTTGTTGTCAAAGTCGTCAATCCGGAACTGCATAAGGGGAAACCTTGTGGTTCTTTGTTGTTACCCAAAAACCGTATTAACGGTCGTAACAATGAAGGCCGTATTACGATGCGACGTCGTGGTGGTGGTCATAAAAGACATTACCGCATGATTGATTTTATTAGGGACAAAGATGGTATTGCCGCACGTGTTGAACGGCTGGAGTATGATCCTAATCGCAGCGCAAATTTAGCGTTATTACTTTATAAAGATGGCGAAAGACGTTATATTATCGCCCCAAAAGATTTAGAAGTGGGCGATGAAGTACAGTCTGGTGAAAATATTGCAATTAAACCAGGCAATACCATGCGTTTACAAAATATACCACTTGGCTCAGTTGTACATTGCATCGAGTTGAAACCAGGAAAAGGCGCGCAATTAATTCGTAGCGCGGGTACATCGGCGCAATTAGCTGCAAAAGAAGGTGTGTATGCTGTGTTGCGTATGCGCTCAGGTGAAATGAGAAAAATATTAATTGATTGTCGCGCAACGATCGGTGAAGTGTCGAATGCTGAACACAATCTTCGTTCGCTGGGTAAAGCAGGCGCTGCAAGATGGCGCGGTATCCGACCCACGGTTCGAGGCGTTGCGATGAATCCCGTTGATCACCCGCATGGTGGTGGTGAAGGTAAAACTTCTGGTGGTCGTCATCCAGTGAGTCCAACTGGCGTTCCAACGAAGGGTTATAAAACAAGAAAGAATAAATTTACTAGCAAAATGATCGTGAGAGACAGACGTAAGAAATAGTGTGAGTTATCAGCGTAAGTGAGTATCCGAGGCGATTTAACTAATAACTGATAACCGATAACTGATAATTAAAATCGAGGAAATAGCAGTGCCAAGATCAGTAAAAAAAGGCCCGTTTGTAGATGTGACGTTGAAGAAAAAAGTGCAAAAAGCACTGAAAGAAAATTCAAAGCGTCCCATCGTGACTTGGTCAAGAAGATCAATGATTTTGCCAGACATGATTGGTTTAACCATCGCGATTCATAATGGTAAAGCGCATGTGCCTGTGTATATCACAGAAAATATGGTTGGACACAAATTAGGTGAATTTGCAGCTACTCGTACTTTTCGCGTGCACTCGGGTGATAGAAAAACGAAAGAAGCAGAAGCGGCGGCAGCAGCGAGTGGTGTTGGTGGTAGCGCTGCAGCAGCGGGCGGCAAAAAAGAATAATTTAGAGTGAGAGATGATGACGATGGAAGTATCAGCGAAATTAAATCGTGCCGGCATGTCGGCTCAAAAAGCGCGTTTGGTAGTCGATCAAATTCGTGGGTTATCAGCAGAAGCAGCAGTTGAGTTATTACGTTTTAGCGTAAAAGATGCTGCGAAAGCAGTAAAAAAAGTCGTTGATTCTGCTATTGCCAATGCATCTGAAAATGCAGGTATCGACTTAGATGATTTGGTGGTTAAAACGGCTTTCGTTAATGAAGGTCCGGTGATGAAGCGTTTTCATGCGCGTGCAAGAGGGCGTGGAAATCAAATTTTAAAAAGAAGCTGTCACATTACGGTGATTGTGTCAGATAACAAATAGTTTTTTGGAGAAATAAATGGGTCAGAAAGTTAATCCAACCGGTATACGACTGGGCATTACAGAAACGTGGAAATCAATGTGGTTTGCACACAGCGAGTATGCGGATTACTTAAATGCTGACTTGAAAGTCAGAGAATATCTCATGAAAAAATTAGCAGGCGCCTCTATTTCTCGTATTCAAATTGATCGTCCTGCACGCAATGCGAAAATTGCGATTCATTCAGCGCGTCCTGGCGTCATTATCGGTAAAAAGGGTAGCGATGTTGATACATTGCGTAAAGAAGTTTCTAAGATCATGAACGTGCCAGTTCACATTACGATTGAAGAAATTCGCAAGCCAGAAATTGATGCTAAGTTGGTTGCCGAAAGTGTTGCGCAACAATTGGAAAGGCGTATTATGTTCCGCCGCGCGATGAAAAAGGCAATGCAATCTGCGATTCGTCATGGCGCTCTTGGTGTAAAAGTGTGTATGAGTGGACGTTTAGGTGGCGCAGAAATTGCACGCGTTGAATGGGCGCGTGAAGGACGTGTTCCTTTGCATACTTTCAGAGCCAACATTGATTATGCAACAGCGATTGCAAAGACAACATACGGAATTATCGGCGTTAAGGTGTGGATTTACAAAGGCGAAATTCTTGACGCAGAATCTGAATCAGCGGAAGCAGTGGCTGTCGTAGAATCGACGGAAAAATAAAGGCAGAGAAATAGAACATGTTACAACCCAAAGCAAGAAAATATAGAAAAGCATTTAAGGGAAGAAATCGTGGAACTGCTAAGAGTGGTAATACGGTTGCTTTCGGTGAATATGGTTTGAAATCAACGGAGCGTGGTCGTATTACGGCACGCCAAATTGAAGCGGCTCGTCGCGCCATATCGCGCCATATTAAACGCGGTGGAAAAGTTACTATTCGCATTTTCCCCGACAAGCCAATCAGTAAAAAACCATTAGAAGTACGTCAGGGTAAAGGTAAAGGTAATGTTGAATATTGGGTAGCTGAAATTAAACCAGGTTGTGTGATGTTTGAATTGGAAGGTGTCACAAAAGATATTGCAACAGAAGCATTTGAGTTGGCTGCTGCAAAATTACCGTTGAAATCGGTAATGATTCAAAGAACGGTGATGTAATCATGAATATGACTGAATTAAAAACAAAATCAAAACAAGAATTAAAAGAATTATTGCTCAATTTATTGAATGAACAATTTCAATTGAGAATGCAAAAAGGCATGACGGAAAATCCTAAAACACATGTGTTTGCTAAAGTACGCAAGGACATTGCTCGTGTTCACACGATTCTGAATCAGGATAAAAAGAAATGAAAAAAAATGTACGCACGCTAACCGGTCAGGTTGTTAGCGACAAAATGAATAAAAGCATTACGGTTTTGGTAGAACGTCGCGTGAAACATCCGAAATATGGGAAGTTTGTAAAACGTTCTTCTAAAATTCACGCCCATGATGAAACCAATGTGTGTCGCGAAGGCGATGTCGTTATTATTAGCGAATGCAGACCCATTTCGAAAACGAAGAAGTGGACTTTTGTTGAAAAAATTTAAGGTTGAGAGGGTGAGGAAATGATACAAGTACAAACAGTTCTCGACGTTGCTGATAACAGCGGTGCACGCCGAGTTCAGTGTATCAAAGTATTGGGTGGATCGAAGAGACGTTATGCGAATATTGGTGACGTGATTAAGGTTAGCGTAAAAGAAGCGATTCCACGCGGAAAAGTGAAAAAAGGTGAAGTGTTGGATGCGGTTGTTGTGCGCACTTGTAGTGGCGTGCGTCGTTCTGATGGATCATTGATTCGTTTTGATTCTAATGCAGTGGTTCTTTTAAATCCTCAACAACAACCGATTGGAACCCGTATTTTTGGACCCGTAACACGTGAATTGCGTTCCACGAGTTTTATGAAAATTGTTTCGTTGGCATTAGAAGTTTTGTAGCTTTATTTTTGAGAGTGTCGCATGCAAAAAATTAAAAAAAATGATCTCGTTATTGTCTTGATCGGAAAAGATCGTGGTCGTTCTGGAAAAGTGATTAGGATAGTTGAAGATGCTGCGTTGGTGGAAGGGATGAATATCATCAAAAAACACACGAGACCCAATCCCAATTTAGGAATTCAAGGCGGTATTATTGAGAAAGAATCTCCCATTCATTTATCGAATGTGGCGTTGTTGAATCCGATCACTAAAAAAGCGGATAAAGTGGGTTTTAAAACGATCCCAGCAAAAGTGGCGGGTGAGAAAGCAAAAAAAGTTCGTTATTTTAAATCAAATAATGAACTCGTCGATATTATTTAGTAAAGACTGGATTAGCGAAATGAAAGCAGCATTACAAAAAAAATATGAAGAGTCGGTTGTAAAACAACTTCAAAAAGAATTTGGTTATAAAAGCCCGATGCAAGTTCCTCGTATTGCAAAAATCACATTAAACATGGGATTGGGTGAAGCGGTTGAGGATAAAAAAATCATTAACTTTGCGCTAGATGACATGGCTAAAATTGCGGGTCAAAAACCAGTGACCACGTTGTCGAAGAAATCCATTGCGGGTTTCAAAATTCGCGACAATTATCCCATTGGATGCAAAGTTACCTTACGTAGAAAAAAAATGTATGAATTTTTGCATCGTTTGATTTCAATTGCTATTCCCCGTATTCGCGATTTTCGTGGATTCAGTTCAAAAGCATTTGATGGTCGTGGAAATTATAGCTTGGGTATTAAGGAACAAATCGTATTTCCAGAAATACAATACGACAAAATTGATCGAATTCGTGGTTTGGACATTACCATTACAACCACGGCAACTGATGACAAAGAAGCGCGTGCGTTATTAAAAGCATTCGGATTTCCGTTGAAAAGTTAGTTTTTTATTTGAGGAAATAATATGGCAAAGACAAGTGTGATGATACGTAACAAAAGAAGAAAAGAACTTTCTGAGCGTATGAAAAACACACGAAATGCATTAAAAGAAGTCATTCGTCTTGATGAAGAAAGTCGTGATGAGGCGGTGGATAAACTTCAGAAACGTCGTCGCAATGAAAGCCCGACTCGTGTTCGTCATCGCTGCAGACAATGCGGCAGAAGTCGTGGAACATTAAAACGTTTTGGTTTATGTCGTATTCACTTGCGCGAAGCGGCAATGCGTGGTGATGTGCCAGGATTGAGAAAAGCAAGTTGGTAGAAATAAATTATAAGTTGGAAAACAGAGAGTAATTAAAAATGAGTTTACAAGATCCAATAGCAGATATGCTCGTTAGAATTAAAAACGCGCAAGCCGTCGCGAAAGTGTCGGTTGCTATGCCGAAGTCAAAAATTAAAATTGCGATCGCAAAAGTTTTGCAAGAGGAAGGATATATTGCCGGATTTTCAGAAACAGAAATGAGTGGTAATCCTTGGATGACCGTTGAATTGAAATATTATGACAGCAAACCAGTTATTCGTCGCTTGGAAAGAGTGAGTCGCTCGAGTTTACGGGTATATCAAGCAGCAACTGATTTACCTGAGGTTGAAAATGGTTTGGGTATTGCCATTATTTCAACTTCTCAAGGTGTGATGACTGCGACTGCTGCGAAAAAAATGGGTCAAGGCGGCGAAGTATTATGCTACGTGAGCTAGGAGAATAATGATGGCGAGTAGAGTGGCAAAAAGCCCAATTAAAATTCCTGCTGGTGTTGATGTAAAAATTACCGGCCATGAAGTGATTGTGAAAGGAAAACTGGGTGAGTTGAAACAAGTTGTTCCTGCTCTGGTAAAAGTGGCGCAGTCTGATGGCCATGTACAAATTTCTGCTGCGAACGACACTCAAGATTCTGATTCACAATCGGGAACGCTGCGAGCAATTATTCAAAATATGGTGAAGGGTGTTTCAACTGGCTTTACAGAAAAATTAGTTTTGATCGGCGTGGGTTATCGTGCAAAAGTTCAGGGAAATGCATTGGATCTTGCTGTTGGATATTCTCATCCGGTCGCGATGATTTTACCAAAAGGAGTTAAAGCAGACTGTCCCAGTAACACAGAAATTGTATTACAAGGTCCGGATAAGCACGTGCTCGCGCAATTTGCAGCAAATGTTCGTGCGGTTCGCCCACCAGAACCTTACAAAGGTAAAGGTATTCGTTACGAGAACGAAAAAATTATTTTGAAAGAGGGTAAGAAGAAATAATGATACATCTTAACAAAAAGGCGTCACGTATCCGCAGATCCGGACGTACGCGTCATCATATCCGTCGTTTAGGTGTTAATCGTTTAAGCGTGTTTCGTTCAGCGAATAATATTTACGCGCAAGTTTTCACACCTTGTGGCTCAGCTGTTTTGGCTTCTGCTTCCACGCTAGATAAAGAGGTTCAAAGTGAATTGAAACACGGTGGAAATAAAAAAGCAGCAGAATTAGCGGGTGCATTGTTGGCAAAACGTTGCAAGGACGCAGGAATAAAGCAATTGGCATTTGATCGTTCAGGTTATCGTTATCATGGCCGTGTTAAAGCATTAGCAGATGCGGCACGAAATGGTGGAATCGAATTTTAAAAAGGTGATTAAGTATGAGTCAGGTTGCGGCAGATTCTAATGCACAAACAGATGGCATAACTGACAAGTTGGTTAGTGTCAGAAGAACTTCTAAAACAACAAAAGGCGGTCGTGATTTTAGCTTTTCAGCGCTGGTTGTTGTGGGTGATGGTCAAGGTAAAATTGGTTTTGGTCAAGGCAAAGCAAAAGAAGTTCCAATCGCTATTCAGAAAGCAACGGATTCTGCGCGTCGCAATATGCTTCAAGTGCAATTGAATGGCACCACACTGTATCACGAAGTGCGTGCACGTCATGGTGCAAGCAAGGTGTTGTTGCTTCCTGCTTCAGAAGGTACCGGTATTATCGCAGGTGGTGCAGTTCGTGCTGTATTTGAAGTAATGGGTGTTCAAAATGTGTTGGCAAAAAATGTGGGATCGACCAATCCTGTTAACGTTGTTCGTGCAACTGTGAAAGGGTTAACAGAAATGTTAACACCTGAAATGGCGGCGAAAAAACGCGGAAAATCAATTAAAGAAATCATGTCTGAAAAATAGAGTAATTCTGTATGACAAAAAATAAAAAATTAAAAGTGACATTGATACACAGTATTTACGGACGCAAACCAACGCATGCTGAATGTGTGAGAGGTCTTGGCATTCGTCGTATTCGTCAATCGGTTGTCGTAAATGATACACCGAGCATTCGTGGATTGATTGAGAAAGTATCGTATTTGTTAACCGTAGAAGAAGTGGCGTTATGAGATTAAATACTATCAAACCCGCTGCTGGTGCAAAGCAGTCGAAGAAGCGTTTAGGTCGTGGTGTCGGATCTGGATTGGGTAAAACTGCAGGTCGTGGCCACAAAGGTCAACACGCGCGTGCCGGTAATTCTCACAAGCCCGGATTTGAAGGTGGGCAAATGCCAATACAGCGTCGCCTGCCTAAATTTGGTTTTCATTCTCGTTTGGGAAAAGTCACTGCGGAAATTCGATTAAGTGAATTAAATAAATTAAAAATCGATACCGTTGATATTTTTACATTGAGAGAAGCGAATTTTATTTCAACTACGATTGAATTTGTAAAAGTGTTTGCATCCGGTGAAATTAAAAAACCATTGACATTGCGCGGTATTAAAGTTTCAGCAGGCGCGAAGAAGGCGATTGAAGCAGCGGGTGGAAAAGTAGAATAGTTACGGATAACGGATAACGGATAACTAAATTTAATGAGAAGCGCAAAACTAGGATCCGGTTTACAGTCTGGTGGATTATCAGAACTGAAAAGACGACTGCTGTTTGTCTTAATTGGCATCATCGTCTTTCGAATTGGTTCTTACATTCCTGTTCCTGGTTTAAATCCGGAAGCGGTTGCGCATTTATTCCAACAAAACGAAAGTGGTTTGTTGGGCATGTTTAATATGTTTTCCGGCGGCGCATTAAGTCGGATGACCATTTTTGCATTGGGAATTATGCCCTACATTTCTGCATCCATTATCGTGCAGATGTATGGCACTGTTTCACCTAAGTTGATGCAACTTAAAAAAGAAGGTGAAGCAGGTAGACGTAAAATGAATCAGTACACGCGTTATTTAACGTTGGGTTTGTCGATAATCCAGGCGTTTTTTATAACGCGATGGTTGGTTGCGAGTAATACTGCGTTTGACCCGAATTTTATATTTTATTTTCAGGCGACGATTACGCTGGTAACCGGTACCATGTTCATCATGTGGCTCGGTGAACAAATGACGGAACGTGGTGTTGGAAATGGTATTTCCTTGATTATTTTTTCCGGGATTGTTGCACGTTTTCCGTCGGCAATTGCACAAGTGATGAATCAAGTGCGCCAAGGTCAAATGCAAGTGATCACGTTAATTTTGTTAATTGTTTTGGTGACGGCAGTGACGTTGGTGGTAGTGTATTTTGAACGCGCGCAACGTCGAATCGCCATTAATTATGCAAAACGGCAACAAGGTAATAAATTATATGCGGCACAAACTAGCCATCTGCCGCTAAAAATTAATATGGCGGGTGTGATTCCCCCTATTTTTGCGCAGAGTATTATTCTGTTTCCAGGCGCAATTGCAAAATTTATCGGAACAGCGAAAGGAATGGGTTGGTTAAATGATTTTTCGTTAGCCATGTCATTTGGTCAACCGGCTTACATGATTGTGTTTGCTTTTGCCGTGATTTTTTTCAGCTTTTTTTATACGGCATTGGTTTTTAATCCGAAAGAAACCGCTGAAAATTTAAAACAGCAGGGTGCTTTTATTCCGGGCATTAGACCGGGAGAGCAAACAGCGAATTATATCGACACCATCATGACACGGTTAACATTAGTGGGTTCGATTTATTTGGCATTAGTTGCTTTGTTGCCGGAGTTTTTAATTGTTGGTTGGAATGTACCATTTTATTTTGGCGGCACATCATTACTGATTGTCGTGGTTGTGTTGATGGATTTTATGGCTCAAGTGCAAGCGCATTTAATGAGTCATCAGTATGAGTCTTTGATGAAAAAAACCAAATCAAAAGGCTCAAAAATGGGATTGATTCGATAGTTAATTGGTTTTAGTTGTGGAGTGGTTATGAAAGTTCGTGCATCGATTAAAAAAATTTGCCGCAAGTGCAAAATTATCCGTCGCAATGGATCGGTTCGTGTCATTTGTGAAGACAGCAGGCACAAACAACGTCAAGGTTAAACTTGCATTTTTTAAGAGTGAACGTTATTCTAGTCGACTTTTCGCAGGATGATGTTTTGTAGTTTTAATGGGTTAGTGTGGAGTTAAAAATATGGCGGTTGCTCGTATAGCTGGTGTGAACATTCCAGCGCAAAAGCATATCATGATTGGTTTGCGATCGATTTATGGTATTGGTATTACCCGTGCTAAGAAAATATGCGTCGCTGCAAAAATTAATCCAGAAGCAAAAGTCAGTTCATTATCCGAATCAGAATTAGATTTATTGCGTAACGAGGTCGCAAAGTTTGTCGTAGAAGGCGATTTGCGTCGTGAAGTTTCCATGCATGTTAAACGTAAAATGGATTTGGGTTGTTATGTTGGTATTCGGCATCGCAAAGGATTGCCCGTCCGCGGACAACGTACCAGAACCAATGCGCGTACACGCAAAGGTAAACGCAAAGCAATTCGTGCTCAATAAAGAGATACGCGTGAAGCGAAGCGAACAAATTTGCAGAATATTTGCAAGTATGATGAGAGTGAGAACAGAGCCGCGCACGAAGCGAAACATCGTTGAGCGAAAGTAAGCGGAAAAAAAACAACTACTAAACTATAAGGTCGATAATGGCAACTACAGAACCAACAGAAACAACAGCAGCGAAGACTGCAGCATCTGCGCCTGTTAAGAAAAAAGTAAAACGCAAAATTTCTGAGGGTGTTGCACATATTCAAGCAACTTTTAACAACACCATGGTGTCAATTAGCACACCATCGGGTGATGTTTTGTGTCAAGGTTCGGCGGGTCGTTCTGGCTTTAAAGGTTCTCGTAAAGGAACCCCTTTCGCGGCGCAATTGGCGGCGGAAACAGTAGCGAAAAAAGCGATTGAAGAATTTCAGTTGAGACGTGTTGTAATTAATGTTAGCGGTCCTGGCGCTGGAAGAGATTCAGCGGTTCGTGCATTGCGTAATTCAGGATTAGAAATTATTCGTTTGATTGATACAACCAGTTTGCCACATAACGGTTGTCGTCCACGCAAAAAAAGAAGAGTGTAAATTTTTAAGGGTTATTTTTTTATGGCAAAATATTTAGGACCAAAGTGCAGATTAGCAAGACGTGAAAAAACCGATTTGGGTTTAAAGAGCGGTATTCGCGATATTGAAACAAAATGTAAATTTGATCGCACGCCCGGTCAACATTGGCAACGTCGTGGTCGCGTAACCGATTACGCAACACAACTGCGCATGAAGCAATTAATTCGTCGTTACTATGGTGTGTTAGAAAAAAAATTCCGCTTGTATTACAAAGAAGCGGAACGTATCAAGGGATCAACCGGCGAAAATTTATTGCGCTTGTTAGAATCACGTTTGGACAATGTGGTTTATCGCATGGGTTTTGCGGTGACGCGCGCTGAAGCAAGACAATTGGTTTCGCATAAGTCTATTCTCGTGAATGGCCATGTTGTTAATATCGCTTCGTATTCAGTTAAACCAGGTGATATCGTTTCGGTTCGCGATAAAGCAAAAAAACAATTGCGTATCACAGCGGCAATTGATTTGGCACAACAACGCGAACCATCAACATGGGTTGAAATTGACACAAAAGAATTATCAGGTGTTTATAAATCTTTTCCAGATATGGATCAGTTACCGCCTGAGTTTAAAGTCAGCTACGTAGTGGAATTGTATTCTAAATAGTTCGCGAAGCGATAAAACCAATAGAGGCCATCGATGCAACAAGATATTTATAAAACATTTTTAACGCCGAACGCGATTCAGGTTCAAAATATTTCATCAATGCATCATCGCATTGTGCTTGAACCATTTGAACGTGGTTTTGGTCACACGTTGGGAAATGCACTGCGTAGAATTTTATTATCTTCTATGCCTGGCGCTGCAGTGGTGGAAGTGCAAATTGAAAAAGTACTGCATGAATACAGTACGATTGAAGGTGTGCGCGAAGATGTTGTGGATATTTTGTTAAATCTAAAAGGATTATCTTTTCGCTTAACCGATTTATCCGAAATTACTTTGACACTGCGAAAAAAAGGTCATGGTGCTGTCACGGGTGCGGATATTACACTTGAAAATGGGGTTGAAATTATTAATCCTGATCACGTTATTGCGCACTTAACACAAGATGGCGAAATCAACATGACATTGAAAATCATGATGGGTCGTGGATATCAACCCGCAACAACACGCGAATTGGTTTATCAAAACACACGTCCAATCGGTGTGTTGGTTTTAGACGCATCATTTTCTCCTGTAAAACGCGTTGCTTATTCTGTTGAAAATGCGCGTGTAGAAAATCGCACTGACTTGGATAAATTGATTATTGATTTGGAAACCGATGGAACATTGGATCCAGAAGAAGCTATTCGTTATTCAGCGGCAATCATGCAACAACAATTGTCTTCATTCGTTGATTTGCAGCACGAAATTGCAACACGTCCACGTCAACATAAAAATCAAGTTGATCCTTTGTTGTTACGACCTGTTGATGATTTGGAATTAACAGTACGCGCAGCAAATTGCTTGAAAGCAGAAAATATTTATTACATTGGTGATTTGGTTCAACGATCAGAACATGATTTATTGAAAACACCCAATTTAGGAAAAAAATCATTACTCGAAATTAAAAGTGTGTTGGCGCAACGTGGTTTGTCATTGGGCATGAACATCGAGCCATGGCCACCAGCTGAATTAGATAATAAGTAAGAGGTCATCATGCATCATCGAAAATCAGGAAAAAAATTAAGTCGTCACACAGCGCATCGCAAAGCAATGTTTAGCAATATGTCCGCATCGTTGTTGAAAAATGAATTAATCAAAACAACTTTAATTAAAGCAAAAGAATTACGTCGTTATGTTGAACCGTTAATTACGCTTGCAAAAAATGATAGCGTTGCTAATCGTCGTTTGGCTTTCGATCGTTTGCGCGATAAAGAAGCGGTTGCACGTTTGTTTACTCACATTGCGCCGCGTCACACGAAACGTCCCGGTGGATACTTGCGTGTGATGAAATGTGGATTTCGTGCGGGTGATCAAGCACCAATGGCGTACATTGAAATCGTAGATCGTCAACAATCAGAAGCGAAAAGTGCGTAGTCTAGCCTCACTTGTTGATGTATCTCGCCATTTTGTTTTTTCATCGCTTCAATTTATTTATAATCATTTTCCCCGCGAAAAATTAGCGAAAGGCGTTGGTTTTGTTAGAGACTGGTACGTCATTCCGGGTGGTGTTATTATCGGGTGGCTTGCTTGGAGTACGCGCGGTGGATATAGCGATGCTCAATCTTTGGTAGCCAGCACAGCGGGCGGACCCGTTTGGAACGGATTAGATGGCTTACACATTTTATTGTTATTGCCTGAATTGATTCGCCAAGCGAATCAATTAACTGATCGTCAACTTGAAAAAAAAATCACCCTGGTTATTGATGTGCTTTATTCTGTTTGTCTTGAACAAATTGGCACCAATATTCCGTATAGCACCGTTGTTGCTGATGCAAAAAAAGATCCGCGAGGAATTCAAGGTGTTTTGTGGGAATGTGATTATACATTGGGTGATCCGAAATTACTGCCTTGGATGAGTTTTTCTTTTGCGGGCGGTGAATATTGGGAAATGCTAAAATCAATGCGCGAAGCTTATGTGTCGCATCAATCATCCGATCAACTTGCCTGTAAAAAACATCTGGTAGACACCTCGGTGCATCTGACGTGTGGATTGGGTGCGCTTTTTGCAGGGTTATCGATGATTGCCTATCCACGCCTTTTTGTTACTGTAGCACCACTGTCTTATAGTTTATCGCTCGGAATTAGAGCAACAGCATGTGCGATGCGTTTTTTTTGTAAGCGTACTCCTGGGCAAGTGCCATTATTATCAGCAGCAGAACCAGTGATTAATGAGCAATATTCTGTGAGTGAGGTGCCATTATGAGAAAAGTTGTTTATGAACCCAATCAAAGCGGTGGTTTAGACAGGCATCAGTCGAGGTACACCATAACGTCTCACATGCCAGCAGTGTTTCCGTATGAATTTTCAGCAGCGAAAAATTTTTTCGAAAAAAATCCAGATGCGATTAAATTTTCTTGTACTGCTGCTGTGAATGAATCGTTTAAATACGAACTTGGTAAGAAGCAAGATAAGACCATGTTCAGTAGTGGTTCCATTTTTAATTATCAAGAAAGCCCGTTTATTACCTATCGTGATTTGGGAACGGGAGAAAGAAGATTTGAGCCATTTTGTGGGTTTAAAATAAAATTTTTATCCACACAACCATTTTCAAAACTGCCTGCAAAACAAAAGGTTTTTTTGCAAGATGATAAAGAGCAGTTTATTACACACTCGTTTTATAAAATAACGATTAATGATCAGGAGCGTATTCTTGCGCAAATGCCGCCAAGAACGTGCCTAGGACTGGGTAATTATAGTGTGGCGAAATTATTGGTTGATGAAAATGGCGAACTATTTGTGGTTAAAAAAGTATGCTTGATCAATCAGTCTGATCATGAGGCATTTAATCGCGAAGTGAAGTTTTCGAATTTTTTTGGATTATCATTAGGATCGTTTATCCTTCAAAACACCAGCCAAGGCCGCATCATTCTGCCTTATTTTCCGGATACGTTCGCATCTCTTTGTGAGAGAATAGTTCAAACAACTTATAACAGCCCCACTGATTTTATACCTATTTTTTGCAAGATACTGAACTATTTTATGCAGGCTGCAAAAAATCTTGAGTGGTGTAATGTCAAACATAGCGTAGTTCACGCTGATATCAAGCCTAATAATATTTTTATTACTCAAGATGGACAGGTGAAATTGGGTGATTTTGGATTGGCTACAGAAGCAGATCAAAATGGTTATGTTAAGATGTCACCTTGTGTTGTTATTTCGAACGATCTTATCTATGTCGCACCAGAAATCAAAAAAAATGGTGTGAAGCATTATTCCATTTATTCCGATATTTTTGCATTGGGTGAATCTTTTAAAATATTCTTAGCAAACATTTCAGCTGATTGTCATATGTTGTACGATCCATTTCCTGTTTTTAGATTAATCTTGTGTGAATTAAAAGAGCTGATTAACCAAATGATTGCTGAAGCACCAAAGAATCGCCCAACTCATACTAACATTATAGAATCTTTGAAAATAATTATTACCAAAGCCACGCAGGCACGTGATGGAAAATATGTTCTGACCGCAGAACAGGTGAAGGCTTTTTTTATTTTTTCAGACAACGCAGAGGAAGAGAAAGAGGGTTATTGTTCTGGTAAAATAATTTTTAATTTTGTACCATCAGTGTCTTATTCAAAGGCTATTTTGAAATATCAACATCAACTTGCCGGTTTTTATGCTGTATTACCGTCACGTGAAGACGCCAGTCTCATAACAAAAGATGAAATATTATTATGTTGTGACTTCACCCGAAATCAAATTCTCAATCGAAGAACATTTCTATCGGAATTATCCAAAGATAACAAAATAATATTTCGCGATATCATGTTGACTTATGCTGATGCACACAAACAAATGGAAGCACTGCGGAGTAGTGCTTTAGTAGGAGAATCTTTTGTGGTTAATCAACCAGAACTTGCAAAAGAAAAATCACGTCTTGAGCGCATCATTCAGTGCATCGCAGAATCAGATTTTTTTAAATCATCTGATTTAGATCCAACACACCAAACAGTTGAGAAGCTGCATGAGCTGCGAGACGAAATTGATGATGCCTCCTCCTGTGTCGCTGCTAGAACGGAATATCATCATCAAAATCTTGCGTGTTAACGGGCGCGGTTGTTGCTGCCGCCGTTTTTTGTGTAGTGGTAGTAGCAGTAGTATTTGCTGTGTCGACAGATTGCGTTGCACCACGACCATCCAGCATTTGCATTTCATCCGCAATAATTTCAGTGGTGTACTTCTCAACATTATTTTTATCCGTCCATTTACGCGTTCTGAGCGAACCCTCGACATACACTTTCGAGCCTTTTTTCAAATATTCACTGACAATTTCAGCAAGACGATTGAAAAATACAACGCGATGCCATTCTGTGCGTTCTTGCATTTCACCAGTTTGTTTGTCTTTCCATCCTGTGCTAGTCGCAATGTTAACGGTTACCACTGCATTATTATTTGGTGTGTAACGCACTTCAGGATCTGCGCCGAGATTGCCGATTAAAATTACTTTGTTAATTCCGCGAGCCATTTTTGTTTCCTTGTTTTGATTGTTGTTCTTCTTCTTCTCACATTCACATTTCTTGCGTTAGATTACCCGCATTAATTGCATTGCGCAATTCGGGTTTTGCAATTATCAACCAGGTTGCTGCAATGGCGGCGCACAATACAAAAACACCTGATAATCCCGCGTGTGAAAAAATAAATCCACCGAGGCTGCCGCCCACAAAAATACCTAAGAATTGTGATGAAGAATAAAGCCCCATCGCCGCCCCTTTATTTTTAACGGGTGCGAACTTGGAAACCAGTGAAGGCAATAATGCTTCTAACACAGTAAATGCAGTAAAAAAAACAAATAATAAAAACGCCGTGATGTTGATATTACGGTGAAAAAAATATAAACCCACTTGCACCAACAAAATGGCAAAAATGGACGATAAAAATATTTCTCTGATTTTTCGTTTGCGTTCTGCGTGCATGATTACAGGTAGTGCAACGATAAATGATACAATTAATACCGTCAAATACAGCATTATTTGGTGCGATTCTGATAATTGCATTTTACGTGTCAGTAAAATAGGAATAGCGATAAATAAGGCGGTTAAGATTACATGGAGTGAGAAAATACCGATATTTAATTTTCGTATTGGCGTATTATGCAACAGCGATGAAAATCTTTCAGTGATATTATCACTGGTTTTTAAGGGTGAAAGTGGTTTTGGAATAAACGTTAATAATACGATGCCGACCAATGCGAGTATCGCGGTTGCCCAAAAAATTCCAGATAAATGAAACCAGTGATTTAACAGGGGGCCTATGATCATGGCGATCGTAAATGCAAAACCAATCGCCAATCCAATAACTGCCATCGCTTTTCCACGTGATGCATCGTGCGTTAAATCGGCAACCAACGCGAGTACGGTGCTGCCGATAGCACCTGCGCCTTGGAGTGCACGTCCTAGCATTAACAGGTAAATGGAATGAGATAATGCGCAAATGATGCTACCCAAAATTAATAAGCATAATCCTGCGAAAATCACGGGTTTTCTGCCAATGTAGTCGGACAATAATCCAAAGGGGATTTGAAATAACGCTTGTGTTAAACCATAAATGCCTAATGTGATGCCAATTAAAGTTGCCGTCGCACCGGGTACTTGCGCGGCATACACTGAAAATACCGGCAAAATCATAAATAAGCCGAGCATGCGAATGGACATGATGCTGGCGAGTGCGGCAATAGGAAAAATGGTTTTTTGTTCTGACATAACGAGTTCCTTCAATGAATTAAGAGCAAAATTAAAAGCGCGAGTGGGAAATTGGTGCGTGCTTGTTTTTGTGTCATTTTCACGAAAAACAAGCACGCCCCAAGTCGCCCACGAGTAAATGCAAATTCAGCTCTTAATTCATTTCAAATTGAAGCGATTAAATCTACTGTGAATTAGAGAAATGTCAATCGCATCGCGAAAGGCTGAAAGCAGTGTGCGCTATTGACGCTATCCGCGCCCATTTGCGCGTCAATTTTTTGAATAATGTCACTATTTTTGTTTTGTTCACAGTTTGTTCACATCGTACCGAGTCTGATTGAGTTGTTGATATAATAGGCTGGTATGTAAACTTAATTAGGAGGAAAATCATGACAGATCCACACGATAAACACCCGCAAAGACATAAGAAAGAACAACAGAAACCGTCTGCAACGCAACACTACACGGGTAATCCCGGATCTCAAACAACGGGACGACCTGGTCAGACGACGACAACACAAGGACAGCAAGGTCAGACTCAACAAGGTCAGACTCAGCAAAAACAACCTGGAGACCGTCAAAAATAATCTGCTGCAACAATCCCAGCGGCGATTTTGTCGCTGGGTATATTAATTGTATAATGCAAATTTTCAGCACTTAATTCGCATTTAAACAGGCTCTAATAAAAACGTTTCCAATGATACACCAGTGACATGATTTGTCTGAAATGACTTAGTATTAATGACTGTTAATTTTTGGTGCGGAAATTGTTTTGCAAACCACGTAAATTCAAGCGGTGATGTTTGGCCGCGTTTCACTTCAATGAGATGCTGACTGGTTTCTACAAAATCAATTTCATGATTTTTATCTTGATAAAAAGCCAACGGTGCTAAAATTTCTTCGCCTTGAATGGCTTTTCTGCGCATGATTTCTTGTGTGACTAACCACTCATAAAACAGTCCTTGCTCGTTTGCAGATAATGCTAAAAATTCTGCAACACTTCTTATTCGATTCGGATGATAACAAATTGCGACGAGTAAATTCATAAAATGATATTTGCAGGGTTTGCGTAAAATCAATTGATGTCGATCCTTATCCCATGGATATACGGGAATAACACAGCCTAAATCCCGCAGGATTTCAATATAATTTGCTGCAATGGTATTGTTGGCCAGACCTGATTCACGCGCTAATTTTGCTTGACCCACAGGCGTTCCACCAAAACGAAACAAGACATTTAAAATATTCGCAACAGCGGTTTGTGATCGAGCAGAACGCGTGATTTCACCATGGACCCAATCTCGCACTAACTCGATCACATATTCTGGAATAACCCCTGTTTTAGCAAGCTCAACACAAGCAACAGGCGATCCGCCCGATAATAAATAAGCAGTCAGTGTGTGATCACCCAGCGCATCGCCACATTTGTTTTTAAATTCTCGATACGACACGGGTGTGAATAAATAAGTTGTTCTGGAAAGTTTACCTTTTCGACCAGGCATGCGTTCTGCGCCGCGGCGCAAATCAGTGGCTTTCGATCCAGTGGTGATCACTAATATTTTTGTTAATTTTCCTTGATCAGCAAGTCGCTTTAAGGCGAGTTCCCAGTTTTGAACCGTCGTAATTTCATCGATAAATAATCGTCGCACGGGGGCATCTTTTGAGAATGCCGTGGTGAGTCCCTCTATCGCCGTTGTGAGTGCATCGACATCGGTAATGTAATCACCATTAAGATAAAAAGCAGTGCCGCCGCCAAATTGTTTGATGGTTTGATAGAGTTGTTGTTCAAGCCAAGTGCTTTTGCCATATTGTCTTGCGCCGCGAATGAGTAAAATTCCAGGTTCCAGCGGCAACTCCAGCAATCCAAAATCCATGTTAAATACATAAGGTGATTCTTTGAGCCAGTCCAAATGCGGAAAAATATGGGGCTGATCAATATTGCCGGCTGCTAAAACAGTGTTGATGAGTTGATTATTCATCGTTAATTATACCTAACGTTTAAAAGAGTAGTATATCTAACTTTTGAAACGTTAGCAATAGATGGGAATCATGGTTTGAGTAATCCGCGCCAGACCTGCCTTTTTGCCTTTTTTCCTAGAACTGTTATGCTCAGCGGTCTTATGAATAAAACCATCTCCCTGCGCGGCGTGCGCACGCATAATTTAAAAAATATCAACGTGGATATTCCGCGCGATAAATTAGTGGTGATCACCGGATTATCGGGTTCTGGAAAATCATCATTGGCGTTCGACACGTTATATGCCGAAGGGCAGCGTCGTTATGTGGAATCGCTGTCGTCTTATGCACGACAATTTTTATCGGTGATGGACAAACCAGAAGTGGATACGATTGAAGGATTATCACCGGCCATTTCCATCGAGCAAAAATCCGCATCACATAATCCGCGATCAACGGTTGGCACCATTACAGAAATTTATGATTATTTACGATTATTATATGCACGCGTTGGTTCTCCGCGTTGTCCGCAACATCATCATGAATTAAGCGCGCAAACTGTTTCGCATATGGTGGATACGGTTTTAGCTTTGCCAGAAGGAACGGCGGCGATGTTGTTGTCGCCCGTTGTGCGCGAACGTAAAGGTGAATTTGTTGAATTATTGAAAACATTAAAACAGCAAGGATTTGTGCGTGCACGTATTGATGGTGACATAAAAGATCTTGATGATGTTGCTAAATTAGATTTACGCAAAAAACATACGATTGAAGTGGTGGTGGATCGCATCAAAGTACGAAAAGATATTCAACAACGTTTGGCAGAATCATTTGAGACGGCGTTGCGTTTGTCGGATGGATTAGCTTCAATTGATACTATCTCTCCCACTTCCACTCCCACTTTATTCTCCTCCCAATTCGCCTGTCCTCAATGCGGCTACAGTTTAAAAGAACTCGAACCCCGATTATTTTCTTTCAACAGCCCTGTAGGCGCGTGTGAAGTGTGCGATGGTTTGGGTGTTGAGCAATCGTTTGATGCAGAAAAAATAGTGCAAAATGCATCGCTTTCATTATCGCAAGGTGCGATTAATGGTTGGGACAGACGCAATTACCATTATTACCAAATGTTGATGACGTTGTCTGAACATTTTAATTTTGATTTAGAAAAACCATTTTCCTTGTTATCAAAAAAAATTCAAAAAATAATTTTATATGGCAGCGGCAAAGAAGAAATTACATTTTCATTTGTGACACACAAAGGCACCAAAGTAGAGCGCACGCATGTCTTCGAAGGGATTTTGCCGAATTTAACGCGTCGTTATAAAGAAAGTGAATCACAAGCGGTGCGAGAAGAACTATCGAAATTCCTCACGCAGAAATCCTGTGCATCGTGCAATGGCACACGGCTGTCTTTGTCAGCACGCAACGTTTTTATTGACGATAAATCGTTGCCAGAAGTGACCGCGATGTCGATTGCTCACACACACGATTTTTTTTCAACACTCAATCTGTCTGGTAATAAAAAAGAAATTGCCGACAAAATTTTAAAAGAAGTCAATGCGCGATTGGGATTTTTATTAGATGTGGGATTAAATTATTTAACCTTGCATCGCAGCGCGGAAACATTATCCGGTGGTGAAGCGCAACGTATTCGATTAGCGAGTCAAATTGGTTCGGGATTGGTGGGTGTCATGTATATTTTGGATGAGCCATCCATTGGTTTGCATCAGCGTGACAACGATCGTTTGTTAAAAACGTTGGTGCGGTTGCGCGATTTGGGTAACACAGTGATTGTCGTTGAGCACGATGAAGAAGCGATTTTACACGCAGATTATGTGATTGATATTGGGCCTGGTGCTGGAAAACAAGGGGGTGAAGTGGTGGCGATTGGTACGCCTGATGAAATTAAAAAATCACCGCGTTCGATTACCGGAAAATATTTGTCTGGCATTGCTTGTATCGAAATCCCTAAAAAACGTTTGCAAAACACGTGTCGCGAGTCAATCAAAATAATTGGCGCGCGTTGTCATAATTTAAAAAATGTATCTGTTGATATCCCGCTGGGATTGTTAACGTGTGTGACGGGTGTTTCTGGTTCTGGAAAATCCAGTTTGATTAACGACACATTGTATCCCGTTGCCGCGCATCAATTAAACAAAGCCGGATTAAATGTTGTTGGTGAGCATGACAATATTCAAGGATTAGAAAAATGTGACAAAGTGGTGGATATTGATCAAAGTCCCATTGGGCGCACGCCACGTTCCAATCCCGCTACTTATACCGGCATTTTCACGCCAGTGCGTGAATTGTTTGCAGCAACACCAGAATCACGCGTGCGCGGTTATTCACCGGGACGATTTAGTTTTAATGTTTCGGGCGGGCGATGTGAGGCGTGTGAAGGTGATGGTGTGATCAGAGTAGAAATGCATTTTCTCGCTGATGTTTATGTGATTTGCGATGAATGTCAGGGAAAAAGATACAATCGCGAAACACTGGAAATTAAATACAAAGGCAAAAATATTCACGAAGTATTGCAAATGACCGTCGAAGAAGCGAATGAATTTTTTTCACCCGTACCGGTGATTGCCAGAAAATTACAAACATTATTGGATGTGGGTTTGTCTTATATTGCGCTCGGACAAAGTGCGACGACGTTATCAGGAGGTGAGGCGCAGCGCATTAAATTAGCCAAAGAATTATCGCGGCGCGATACCGGCAGTGCGTTGTATATTTTGGATGAGCCAACAACTGGTTTGCATTTTCACGATGTGGCGCAATTGCTAAAAGTGTTGATGCGATTGCGCGATCACGGTAACACAATCATTGTGATCGAGCATAATCTTGATGTGATTAAAGTAGCGGATTGGATTATTGATTTGGGTCCCGAAGGTGGCGATGGGGGTGGTATGATTGTGGCAGTGGGCTCGCCAGAAATGGTTGCGAAAAATAAAGCGTCGTATACGGGAATGTTTTTGAAGCAGATGTTTATTTAAATTAAAAAATATTCACCTCTGTCTGCAAAATAATATTAAACTTGTCAAACACATTTTTTTGAATATCTTCACTTAATTTTTTAATTTCAGCGCCTGTCCCATGATCGTAATTCACTAAAACTAACGCTTGATTCGCATGCACGCCAACCTTGCCGAATCGTTTTCCTTTAAAGCCGCATTGCTCGATTAACCATGCAGCCGGAATCTTAACGTGACTATTTTTCTCTTGAAAATACGGCATATCAGGATGTTTTTTTTGAAGCGATAAGAATAACGCTTCAGATATAATTGGATTTTTAAAAAAACTGCCGGCATTGGGAATTTTTTTGGGATCCGGTAATTTTTCTTGACGAATTTGAATGATGGTATCACTCATTGATTTAATCGAAATATTTTTTCCCTTTAATTTTTCTTTAATCGCGCCATATTCAAGATGAAAAATCGGTTTTTTATATAAGCGCAAAACAACATGCGTGATAATAAATTTATTTTTTAAAGTTTTTTTAAAAATACTGTCACGATAACCGAATTCACATTCTGCATTTTTAAAAATGCGCGGCGTATTTTTTTCAATATCGATTGCATGCACTTCACATAACGTTTCTTTTAATTCGACACCATAGGCGCCAATATTTTGAATGGGTGCGGCACCCACTGTGCCAGGAATTAACGATAAATTTTCAATTCCCGCATAATTATTTTTAACGCAATACAAAACCAGTTGATGCCAATTTTCACCTGCGCCGATTTTTAAAAATACGTGATCATTATTTTCATCGATTTTTTCAACGCCTACAATTTGGTTGTGAATCACTAATCCTTCAACATCGCGCGTGAATAAAATATTGCTGCCGCCGCCGAGGATAACATACGGTATCGTTTTATATTTTTTATTGGATAGAATGGCTCGCAACGCCGCGATTGAGTCGATGGTGACAAAGTATCGAGCGGTAGCATTGATATTGAACGTATTGTACTGTCCAAGCAGTACGTTTTCTTTTATGCGCATTTTCAACCAAGTAATGTTATTATTTCGACTGTTATTTTAGCATAAAATTAAAGATTGAAGTCTATGATCAAAAATGACCGCTTTATAAAAGCGTTATTACACCAACCCATTGATCGCACGCCGATTTGGTTAATGCGGCAAGCGGGAAGATATTTACCTGAATATCGCGCACTGCGATCACAAGTAAAAGATTTTTTTACGTTTTGCCAAACACCTGAGTTGGCGTGTGAAGCAACACTACAACCTTTAAAACGATTTCCATTAGACGCTGCCATTATTTTCAGTGATATTTTAACGGTGCCCATTGCGATGGAGTGTGAAATTAAAATGGATGAAGGACATGGACCGATTGCCATCAATCCTATTCGCACAGAAAAAATGATTGCTGAATTAAATACAACGCACGCATTAGAAAAATTACAGTATGTTTCGCAAGCGATTCAACTGACTAAAAAAGCATTAAATAATAAAATTCCATTAATTGGTTTTGCGGGAAGTCCGTGGACGGTGGCAACTTACCTGGTCGAAGGACAATCGAGTAAAACATTTGAAAAAATAAAATCAATGCTGTATCGCGAACCGACCATACTGCGGGATTTATTGCAAAAAATCACCGATGTCACGGTTGATTATTTGAATATGCAAATTGATGCAGGTGCTGATGTGATCATGGTATTTGATAGTTGGGGCGGTGTATTATCGCCATTGCATTATCAATTATTTTCGCTGCAGTATATGCAATATATTGGCGAAAAAATAATGCGAGAACAGTATGGAAAAAAAATCCCATTAATATTTTTTAGCAAAGGGTGCGGATTATATTTAGAAAATATTGCAGACAGTGGATGTGATGCGATTGGACTAGATTGGACAATGGATTTGGCGCGCGCAAAAAAATCAGTGGGTGATCGTGTTGCATTGCAAGGTAATTTGGATCCCTGCGCTTTATTTGCAGATCACACAACGATTCAACATGAAGCAAAAAAGATTTTGGATGTTTACAAAAATGAAACGGGATTGGTATTTAATTTAGGGCATGGTATTTCGAAAGAAACACCAGTTGAAAATGTTGCGGCGTTGGTTGAGACAGTAGTGAGTTATTAATTCATGATTGTGGTGATTGGAACAGGATTAGCGGGGTATTTATTTTCGAAAGAATTTCGTAAACAAGATGCGAACACGCCGCTCATGTTGCTCACCAAATCGGACGGATATTTTTATTCAAAACCACTGTTATCGACTGCATTGGCATATCAGCGCACACCTGATCAGTTAATCATGAATAATCTTGATACGATGCGCGAACAACTGAATGCGACTATTTTACGTCATGTTTCTGTTTTTAAAATTGACCCGCGTCATCAAAAAATATTTTTTCTTGATGAACAGCATCGTGAGCATCATGTGGTTTACACAAAATTAATATTAGCCAATGGAGCTGATCCGGTTTGCATACCGCTACAAGGTGATGGCGCCAAAGATGTTTTGCATGTTAATCAACTCGAAGATTACCGCATTTTTCGCGACAAAATAGCGGGAAAAAAACGCATCGCCATTTTGGGAACAGGATTAGTGGGGTGTGAATTTACCAATGATTTAATTCATGCGGGTTATCATGTCACGATGATTGCGCCAGATAATACCGTGTTGGCGCGATTGGTTCCCGCCGCAGTGGGTGATGTGTTGAAAAATGCATTTGAAAAAGCGGGGGTGCAGTTTTATTTATCCGTGTTTCCCATCATCGTTCAGAAAAAAAAATCATCTTATGACATTGTCTTATCCAATCATCAAAAAATTGAAGCAGATGTTATTTTATCTGCAACCGGCATTAAACCCAATGTGACATTAGCGAAAACTGCCAGTGTGAAAACCAATGTGGGTATTGTTGTTAATTCCTATTTGCAAACCAGTGACCACGCTATTTTTGCGATGGGGGATTGTGCTGAAGTGAACGGAGAAATAAAAATGACGGTTGCACCCATTTTGCAGCAAGCAAAAATAGTGGCGCATATGATGGTAGATAAAAAACCGGTGATTGAAAATATAATCTCGCCTATTGTTGTTAAAACGCCACTGTGTCCGGTCGTGATTTTGCCGCCACCAAAAGAGGTGATGGGTGAGTGGAAAATAGAAACAGATGGTATGCATGTGAAAGCTTTATTTTACGATCAAAAAAATCAATTGCGTGGTTTTGTGTTGTCAGGAAATAAAGTGAAAGAGAAGCAGGCGATTATTCAGAAGCTAATATCCTAACCAACTCCAGCGCCAATTTTTTTGTTTTATCCGCAACATCTAACACAGGATTAAATTCAACAATATCAGCACCCATTAATTGTGGATGATGCGCAATCATATTGAATTCTGGTAAAAATTCATTTGAGCGCACCCCTTCTTGTTCTGGCGTGCCAACACCGGGTGCATCCAGTGGATCGAAAAAATCCAAATCAATAACAATGCCAAATCCAGTGGTGTCTCGTGTCACAATGGACACAGCATCCTGCATTATTTTTTTTATACCCTGTTTTTTAATATCGTGCATATAAAAAATTTTCACACCCAATTTTTTTAATAATGCTGCTTCACCGGATTCATAACTGCGAATACCAACTAAAACAACATTATGTGGATTCAGTTTTGTCGTAACCACATCCGTTAATTTTTTATCACCATAACCCAATAAAACTGCCAGCGGCATACCGTGAATATTGTTTGACGGCGTTGTTTCAAACGTGTGCGCATCCATGTGTGCATCAAACCAAATGAGACCAATATTATTTTCTGCGGTACCGCTCCAACTGCCAATGGATGCGGTATTGTCGCCACCGAGCGTGATAAAAAATTTTTTTTCTAACATAGCGTGTTGTGTTGAGTGCGCGAGCTGTGTTGTTAATATCACCACATCTTTGATCGCTGCTTGTTTTTGTTGTGGGTTATGTACGGTAAGCGGTGCGTGGAAATTACAATGAGAGGCGAGATCAGATTTTTCGAGCGCATTTTTTAAAACCACTGCGCCTTGCGCGCAGTCTGGATTTTGTGCAGCATTTCCATACACATATAAATTGATGTCAATTTTCTTTTTCATTATGTCAGACAGTGTAACAAATATGTTAGAATACACACAATTTTATCTGATGTAGAAAAGAGCAAGAAGTGATGGAATGGACACGACGATTATTTCGTCGAAAAAATAAATCGGTGAAGCTGAAGTCTGTCGCTGATGTTATTCCGCGTGGCAAACACAGTATTTCGCGTAGCGCAATTAGTCCGAATACGTTGAAAGTGTTATATCGTTTGAAAGAAGCAGGATGTGCAGCCTATTTAGTCGGTGGCGGCGTGCGAGATATTTTGTTGGGTAGGACACCGAAAGATTTTGATGTTGCTACGGATGCGCATCCTGAGATGATTCGTACCATTTTTCGCAACAGTCGCATCATTGGCCGACGCTTTCGATTGGTGCATGTTTTTTTTGGAGAGGAAGTCATTGAGGTGTCGACATTTCGTGCGAATGCGTTGGAAGACACGCGCTCAGAAACGATTGTGCATTCTGATACCGGCATGATTTATCGTGACAACACGTATGGCACAATTGAAGAAGATGCATGGCGCCGTGATTTTACGGTGAATGCATTGTATTACAATATTGCTGATTTTAGCGTAGTGGATTACATGCGTGGCATGGCGGATTTGAAGCATCGATTGATTCGCGTCATCGGCGATCCGAAGCAGCGTTTTCATGAAGACCCCATTCGTTTGTTGCGCGCGATTCGCTTAGAGGCGAAATTACATTTTCAGATAGAAAAAGAAACTGAAAATGCATTGAAATCGTTGCCGCATTTATTGCAGCATGTGCCACCGTCGCGTTTGTTTGACGAATGTTTGAAATTATTTTTCGAAGGAAATGCTTGGGCAACTTATCAACAATTAATACATCACCATTATCTGAGCGTGCTTTTTCCACAAACGGTGCATGCGCTGCATGCGCATAAAAATAAAATTCATGAAAAATTAATTCGCTTGGCGATGGAAGCAACGGATGCTCGCTGGAAATTGGGTGAGAGTGTGAACCCAGGATTTTTATTGGCTGTGTTGTTGTGGCCTGTTTTGCAACTGCATTTATCACAGATGAAAAATAAAAAAAATAAATTTTTTATGCAATTGCATCAATTGATACAAGATACTATTCAAAAACAAACTGACACGATGATGGTGCCAAAACGTTTGCAATTTATGATGCAAGCAATGTGGTTGTTGCAGTTTCAATTAATGAAGCGTCGACCCAATCGTGTGTTGGTAATTTTTAATCATCGCTATTTTCGTGCTGCATTTGATTTTATGGGATTGCGTGTACAAGCGGGTGAAATGCCAGCCGACCATTATGAGTGGTGGAAACATTTTCAAACGGTGGATAGTGAAGCACAACAAAAAATGATTGCGGAATTGCGTTCATGACCATTGCTTATGTTGCGCTTGGCAGCAATTTAAATGATCCTAGAAAGCAAGTGATCACCGCGTTGCGGTTTATTCGAGACATTGCAAATACAATAGTGATTGCTGAATCGAGTTTGCATCAAACTGTGCCGATGGGTCCGCAAGATCAACCTGATTATATCAACCAAGTGATTGCAGTTAAGACTCAATTAACTGCGCATGAATTATTATTTGCATTACAAACAATTGAAAATAAAATGGGTCGTGTGCGTACGATTCGCTGGGGCGCTCGAATCATTGATTGTGATATTTTATTGTTTGGCGATGAAGTGATTCATACGGAAAATTTAATTATTCCCCATCCAGAAATGACGAAACGACCATTTGTGCTAGACCCATTAGCTGAAATTGCACCGCATTTGGTGTTAAAATCAGAAACCCGGATAACTGATAACTGATAGCTGATAACTCAATATGCTAAACAAAATCGCGATCTACCCTGGCACCTTTGATCCCATCACAAAAGGTCATGTTGATATCATTCAGCGCGCCTCTGAATTATTTGATGAAGTGATTATCGGTGTTGCAGACAGTGTGCGAAAAAGTCCTTTGTTTATCGTAGAAAAACGCATGCAATGGTGCGTCGATAGTCTTGCCGAATTTCATCATGTGCGTGTATTTTTATTGGATGGCATGTTAATTGAGTTTGCAAAAAAACATCATGCCAATTATATCGTCCGCGGTTTTCGCACGAGTGAAGATGTGAATTATGAATTATCGCTTGCGAGCATGAATCGACAATTATCGCATGAACAATGTGAAACGATTTTTTTACCTGCACATGATGAATTTATGCATATTTCTGCAACGATGGTGCGTGAAATTATTGCATTAAAAGGCGATGTGTCTGCGTTTGTGCCAGCATGTATTTTGAAAGATATACAATCTAGTTAGGTGATGACGATGTCAAATGAAATGATTTTTGGAGATATCAGTATCGTACCATTGTTAAAAGCGCAGCGTAAATTTGAATTATTCAGAAAAAATTTACAGTCTGAACAAGAAAAAGCGGGTGCCATTCAAGCGTTTGAGTTTTGTTATGAACTGTGTTGGCGTACTCTAAAACGCGTGTTAAATAAAAAGGGTGTAGATGTGACATCGCCACGAGATACATTTCGAATGGGCGCGCAAAATCATTTGTTAAGTAATCCCGAGGTGTGGTTTGATTTTCAAATGAAACGTAATTTAACATCACACACTTACAATGACGCAACAATGGAAGAAGTGGTTGCCATTTTCCCGCAATTTTCAGGCGCAATGCAGCAATTAATTCAGGTTTTGAAAAGTGGTGAACCCAAATGAGCGTGCCTTTTTCGCGAGAGCATGCTGATATCATCAAAACAATCTTAGTGCGATACCCCTATTCATTTTTTGCATTTGGTTCACGCGTAAAAGGGATACACAAAACATTTTCTGATTTGGATCTGTGTTACAAAGAAAAGATACCGGATTCTGTTATCGCTACCTTGTTGGATGATTTTGAACAATCTGATTTGCCTTTTAAGGTCGATATTGTTGCATGGCAGCGTTGCACACCTGAATTTCAGCAGCAAATTAAAAATGATTTGATACCGGTGGAAACATTATGGCGCTAAAAATCACCGAAGAATGTATTAATTGCGATGTGTGCGAACCCGAATGTCCGAACGATGCCATTTATCAAGGTGCTGAAATTTACGAAATTGATCCGAATAAATGTACCGAATGTGTGGGTCATTTTGATGAGCCACAATGTCGACAGGTGTGCCCTGTTGATTGCATTCCGTTAGCGTTTTATGAGTCTAAAGCAGTGTTGATGGAAAAATATCTTAAGATAAAAGTTGACTAATCTGGGGGGGGGTATACAATCCGCGTTGCAATGACGCACTAGATTTAATGGATGATATTAATTTTACTGTTGAGATAAAAAATGAAAAAACTTTTACTAACTTCAGTTCTTTTGCTGACATCTGTTACTGTAATGGCTTCAAATTTCGATATTCAAACCAATGATGATTTGAAAGTACAGCCGAATAATTACGTATCTTATGGTAGTCAATATGCTGTTATGAATGGATTACAGTGTGGTGCGATAGAAAATGGCGCAAGATATGCATGCTCAGGTGTTTTGTCAGGATTTGATAACAAGCATGCGACAGAAAAACTGGTGATTACTTCAGAAACAACGGGTGATCAGTGTTCAATTGTTTTAAACACAGATGGAAGTAAAGTTGTTTATAATGGAGCAGCATCGTCATGTTTTGGCCCCAATCATTGGCAGTTAGCGAGCTATGAAACATCGCAAGGACCTAGCGTGCGTATTAGTCAAAACCACTAATGTCATTTTGTGATCATACAAAAAACCCGCCTTAAACGGGTTTTTTATTACTTTGCAATTTTCTTTTGCTTGAATAAAACGCGCATGCCAGGTTTATTTGTTTTTTCGTTCCAAGCGCGTGGATCATATTTCATAAGCTCAAGTTTTTCTTCAGCACGTTTGTTGACGGTTAATGTTTTGAAATAACCGGTTTCTTTTCCAGATTTGCTTTTGCCGGTAGAGCGGAGTTGTACTTTTTCTCTTTGTCCTGCTTTTGCCATGACACATTCCTCTAATTAATTTCTTCGTTACTGCCAATTCTTTTTAGTACCGCTTCAATGCCAATTTTGTCAATGGTGCGAAGACCTTTTGCGGATACGGTTAATGTCACATAACGATTTTCGCTGGAAACCCAAATACGGCGTTTATGTAAATTAGGCAAAAAACGGCGTTTGGTTTTGTTTTTTGCGTGAGACACCTTGTGACCGGATTGAGGGCGTCTTTTAGTAACTTGACAGACCTTAGACATGGTTTTGCTCCATTAAAATGTGAAAGGCGATATTATAGAAAACCTCCTGCAACTGCAAGCGGTTTTGTGGTGGTGTTATGGTGCTGAGTGTGTGGGACTATTGCCTTCTTCGTGCGGCGGTGTGTTGTCGTCGTCATCATAAAAAGAAAAAAAAGAAAATGTCGTTGGTGGTGCTGCTACCGCTGTACGGGATGGTGGTAGTGTAGCGCAGTATCGCTGAATCTGCGCTGTTAAGTAATCCATTTTTATTTCGATCGTATTCTTTAACTCAGTTGTATCTTTATTTTGAAGAACGAATGGTAATAGCCCTATATTTTTTACTACTGTCAGTAATGTTTCTGTGAGGGTTTTCAGCTTTTCTATTGCCCCTATATCATTCTTTTTTTCATAGCGAATGACTAACAATAATTCCATTATGCGTCTAACGCCTGACTGAAGGATTTGATTAACTGCCTGGAATTTCTCGTTACCATTAGCAGCTTTGAAATGCAAAATGCTGTTCGCATCGTCAGCGGTGGCCGTCAATGTATTAACAATTTCACCAAATAATACGGCACTCTTATTTGCAGCGCCATCGCGTGGAGTGGTTGTTAACTCGTTTAAAATGGCGCCAAACAGCTCAACAACTCTTTTTGCAGTGGGGCGTGTCTCATGCTCTTTGGTTAAACACAGTCGCATGACTAATTGAAGGGCTGGGTGGACTGTATCTAATTTTTGCTTAGTTTCATGGTTATAAAACTGCGTTGGAATGGACGGGGTTTTCCCCTTACTCAGTACGTTGCGAAACTCTTTAATCGTATTAGTCGTAAACTTTTGATCATGCCACGGATCATTCCCGCTGATTATCCAAATCATCAGACAAGCAAGACTCCAGACATCAGAAGCATCGGTGCAGGGATTACAGCACATTGCTTCACAAGCTGTATACCGTTTTGCGCCGGAATGGGGGTGGGGGTTTTTAGAGCCATCATCCTTCTTCTCATTACACACATGATGTGCACTGAAAAAGCCCATCAGTTTTGCTTCTTCCTCAGCAGTAATCGCGATATTGTCTGGTTTTAAATCCATGTAGACTATTTTGTGCTGATGCAAAAATGCTAATGCTTTTGCGACACCCTGCATGATGCGGCACAGGCTTTCATTTGTGTTGTTACTCGCTGCAGATTTGAGGTGTTGAACGAGAGTATTACCCGTAAACTGATCTTTTGGTTCGGCTGTGGCCGAAGCGGTTGAGGTGAGGATTGTTGGAGGTAACATCCGAAGGATGTTCTGATGGTCACCTATTATGCGAAGTATTTCAAAGTGATTGAGTAACTTATCTTCATCACGTTTTTTTCTCGCGGCGTCATCTGCTGTTACTGCGTCATTAGTAGGCATAAGTTAAGCCTCATTCTTACTGTCTATTATAAAAGATCTTATTTTCTCTATTATATACGAAGCTGCTAATCGTAGCTTGATAAAATAATCGAGTCAATATATGTTCCGAACAAATTGTGCTTTTCACTAAAACCAGCTACTCTTTTTCGCAAATCTCAAAGGAGTAGTTGATTATGTATCACGATATCCAATTAAAAATTTTAGATGACCGTTTGGGAAATACGGTACCGTTACCAGAATATGCCACACCCGGTTCGGCAGGCTTGGATTTGCGTGCTTGCTTGGATGAGCCGCTGGTGATTCAACCCGGAGAAACGGTTTTGGTCAATACTGGTATTGCCATTCACATTGATAATCCCGCGTTGGCCGCAACGATTTTGCCGCGCTCCGGTTTGGGGCATAAACACGGTATTGTGTTGGGTAATTTGGTGGGGTTGATTGATTCGGATTATCAAGGACCGCTGATGGTATCGTGCTGGAATCGTGGTGCAAAAACTTACACGATTGAGCCTGGTGAGCGTATCGCGCAACTCGTTATTGTACCTGTTTTGAAAGCGCGTTTTCAGATTGTGAAAGAATTTGCAGCTACACAGCGAGGCGAAGGTGGATTTGGGAGTTCGGGGAAGTAGTGGAAGTTTGGAGTGGGAGGTCGGAGGCTTCGTTTTAGATTGAAGCGTTTTGCTCCCACTCCCACTTAAAATCAAATGGAAAGCAAAGCATGATAACTTACAAAATACCAAATAAACTCCCCCTTAATATCTTCCGTACCTACGACATTCGTGGTGAAGTCAGCGAAATCAGTTTAAATGAACATGTGGCTTATGCGGTTGGATTAGCCATTGGTACTGAAAGCTTACACGCAAAACAAACCGACATTATTGTTGCATGTGATGCGCGACTCACGGGTGAATTATTAAAAAATGCCTTAAAAACAGGCATTATTGAAACCGGTTGCAATGTCGTTGATATTGGCATCGGTCCAACGCCACTGGTTTATTTCGCAACCCATTTTTTATCGACACAAACTGGTGTGATGGTCACTGCCAGTCACAATCCCGCAAATCATAATGGTTTTAAAATTGTGTTGAATGGAAAAACATTATCGGAAAAAGGCATTCAAGAAATCGTTGCGCGTATTGAGCGACGTGATTTTATTGTCGGCACTGGAAAAATCCGAACACAAAATATTATTCCTGATTATATCGATGCGATTTGCAAAAATTTATTTGTTCATAAAAAAATAAAAGTGGTCATTGATGCAGGAAATGGCGCTGCGAGTAAAATTGCGCCTGCTGTGTTTCGTCGTTTGGGTTGTGATGTGGTGGAGTTGTTTTGCGAATACGATGGCCGTTTTCCGAATCATCATCCTGACCCCACGATTCCTACGAATTTAAAAGATATTATTGCGCTTGTTAAAAAAGAAAAAGCGGATATTGGTTTGGCATTTGATGGTGATGCGGATCGTTTGGGGCTGGTCACGAATAAAGGCGAAATTATTTGGCCGGATCGCCAACTCATGATTTGTGTGAAAGAGGTTTTAGAAAAAAATCCAGGTGCCAATATTGTATTTGATGTGAAATGTTCGCGCGTGTTGCCGGAAATCATCAAAAAATACGGTGGAAAACCGATTATGTCGCGCACCGGCCATTCGCTTTTAAAAGCGCGCATGATTGCAGAAGATGCACCACTGGCGGGTGAGATGAGTGGCCACATTTTTTTTAAAGATGGATGGTATGGTTTTGATGATGGAATTTATGTTGCAGCGCGCTTGGTGTCAATTTTGTCGCGTGAAAAAAATGCGGTGTCAGACATTTTTGATGCATTACCAAAAACCGTGAATACACCGGAATTAAAATTACCGATGAGCGAAGATAAAAAAGCCGATTTTATGGCGCGGTTATTGCGTGATGGAAATTTTGTGGACGCAGAAAAAATCACAATCGATGGTTTGCGTGTGGAATGGGATTACGGGTGGGGATTGATTCGTCCGTCAAACACATCACCGTATTTAATTTTAAGATTCGAAGCAGACAGCGAAAATAATTTAGAAAAAATCAAAGAAATTTTTCGTGAGCAGTTGTTAAAAATTAATTTTGAATTGCGGTTGCCGTTTTGACAGAAATCCAGCGCTTGCCAGAATATATCTTTAGTGGTATAATTTACATATAAATATACCTTTAAAGATATTATATGAATTCTATCGATCAACAAGTGCGCCAAGCGCGAATCCACCAAAATTTAAGCCAAGTGAGCTTAGCGAAATTAGCGCGTGTCACGCAAGCAATGGTATCAAAAGTAGAAGCCGGACGAGACGTGCAATTATCAACATTGCTTGCATTGGTTAATGTGTTGGGGTTGGAGATTGTGGCGTTAACCCAACAACAATCTGTTTTTTTGCGCCGCCATTTTTCAGATGCTGCCACAAAACAGAGTTTGTTAGAACAATTTCGGGTGAAAGACGATGACTGATGTAGCCACCGTAAAATTAAATGATCAGATCGTGGGTTCGTTGATTCATGAACGCGATGGCAAAAATATTTTTACATTCGATTGTGATTATATTGAAATGAATCCCGTTGCACGACCGATCTTGAGTTTATCTTTTTCAGATTTAAAAAAGACGTGGATTACCCGTCATCGCTTACCTACTTTTTTTTCGAATTTATTACCCGAAGGAGATTTTCGCGCGTTGATTGCGGCGCAACATGATATCGATCCTAAAAATGAATTTGCTTTATTAACGGCATTGGGAAGTGATTTGCCGGGTGCTGTTACCATGGAAAATAAAAGCGAATTGATTTTAAAATCGGCTCGAAAAAAAACGCTCCCCAAAAAATCAACAACAGAACATGATGACACAATTCATTTTTCGCTCGCAGGTGTGCAATTAAAATTTTCCATGTTAAAAGAAAAATCATGGTTTACATTGGCATTGCCGGGCGATTTTATTGTGAAAACACCATCATTATTGTATCCACATGTTCCAGAGAATGAATATAGCATGATGCAATTAGCAAAATTGGTCGGCATTTCTGTGCCAGATACGCAATTGGTTCGCGTGGAAAAACTGCGTCATTTGCCTGCATTGAATTTACCGGATGAAATGTTTGCCTATGCTGTTAAGCGATTTGATCGTGAAAACAATCAGCGTATTCATATTGAAGATTTTGCGCAGGTTTTTTCAGTGAAGCCTGAAAAAAAATATGAGGCAACCAATTACGACACGATGGCAAAATTAATTTTATCTTTATTAGCAGATCCAGAAAAACAATTTTCAGAATTTTTAAGGCGGTTATTTTTTATGGTACTCATTGGTAATACCGATGCGCATTTGAAAAATTGGTCGCTGATTTATCGTGATGGTGTGACTGCGGAATTATCACCTGGGTATGATTTTGTTTCTACGCTACCTTATTTAAAAAATCGCGAACTGGCTTTGAATTTTGCAAAACAAAAAAATTTTTATGCGATTGATCAAGCAGTATTAAAATATTTTTCAAAGCGTGTGGGCGTTTCTGACGCGTTAGTGCTTGCTAATGCAAAAGAGACTGTGTTGCGTTTTAAAGAAGCTTGGGCGGATCATCAAAAATCATTGCCTGTGTCGACTATACTTCGCAATGCGCTCAAGCAGCATTGGGCTCAGTTGCCGATTTATCGGTTGTGATTATTTAGTATTTTTTTGGGAGGTTCATTTTTGCACGCTTTTTCGTGAAAATTTTTTAAAAATTGCTCGACGTACCGATCAAGTACGCCTGCACATTTTTTAAAAATTTTCCCAAAAAATCATCGCAAAACTGAACCTTCGCGGTAAATCATGGTTTATGGCGCTGAAATTATTTCCCATACTGTTCACGATATTGCTCAATCGCTTCTAATTGCGATTCTCTATTTTTCTGCGCACTTAAATATTGAATAACATCTGTGAGCGTAATAATACTTTGCACCGGAATACCGTGTGTTTTTACTGCCTCTTGCACAGCTGATAACTTACCGATGCCGCGTTCTTGTCGATCAAACGCAATAATAATGCCTGACAACGTGGCTTCTGTATTTTCTAATAACGCAACGGTTTCGCGCACGGTAGTGCCCGCGGTAATCACATCATCTAACATCACCATGTTGCCTTCCAATTTTGCGCCAACAAAATTACTCACATCACCGTAGTCTTTTTTTTCTTTGCGATTAAAACAATACGGAATATTTTTATTAAATTTTTCTGCCAAAATAATTGTTGTTGCTGTGACCAATGGAATGCCTTTATAAGCAGGACCAAATAAAAGATCGCAATGCATGCGAGAATTGATCAATGTTTCTGCATAAAATTCGCCGAGCTTGGCCAGTGATTTTCCCGAATCAAAAACGCCGAGATTAAAAAAATAGGGACTCGCGCGTCCCGATTTTAATGTAAATTCACCGAATTGAAGGGCTTTGTTGTTGACTAGGAATTCAATAAATTGGGTTTGTAGTTCAGACATAAAATCTCCCACACTTTTTCAGGATTCATTGTCGCATAACACGACGGAAAAATGGTTGTTTTATTTTTTCTACCATACCAGCATGTTTTACTATAACAAGGTGCGCAGATAAATTGTGCGCTTAAGTGAAATTGATTGTCACCCACAATACCAACGCGATTCGGATCAGTGGGACCGTACAATCCAATCGTGGGTGTGGTTAATGCCGCACTTAAATGTCCCAATCCGGTATCGCCTGCCACAACCGCCGCTGCATTTTTTAAAAATGTGGCCATGTGTGTGATCGCTATTTTATGCAACACTTTTGCGTGTTGTGTATGTTGAACTAATCTTTCCGCGCGCGCTTTTTCAATTGTATTTCCCCACGGTAAATAAACCGTGATGCCTTTTGCATCTGCTTTTTCAACTAAAATACGCCAATAACTTTCCGGATAATGCTTGGATTCCCAAGTCGTGCCATGTAAAAAAACAAAATAGTTTGCAGGTGTTTCAAAATCAAGCCGCGGCAGTTTCGTCAAATCAATGTGAAAATTCGGACGCGTTGCGGGAAGCGTGTAATTCAGTGCGCGTGAGCATAATTCGCGCGTGCGTTTGACCGCATGTTCGGTTTTATCAATAAAATATTTTTTATCATAAAAATAACTACTATAAAATTCTCGCGCGCAGTTTTTATCATAGCCGTGAATTTCGCCGCGTGCACATTTTGCAACAACAGCGCTTTTTAGTAATCCTTGTGCGTCGATAATTAAATCATATTGTGTTTCACGTACTGTTTTTATAAATTTTTTTATATCAGCACAGGTGGATTTACTGAAAATAGTTTTTCGCCAACGTCGCAAATCAATCGGAATAATTTTGTTAACAGTCGGGTGCCAAGCAGGAATATCAGCAAACGCAGGTTCAACTACCCAATCAATTTTCAAATCTGGAATCGCTTGCATCGCATCGGTCAATGCGGGTAAGGTGTGAATCAAATCACCCATGGAAGACATTTTGATTAATAATATATGCATGAGGGCATTATGCGCATCATCACCGCCAATGTAAACGGCATTCGTTCTGCTGCAAAAAAGGGGTTTTTTACGTGGTTATCAAAACAAAAAGCGGATGTGATTTGTTTGCAAGAAACCAAAGCGCAAACAGCGGATCTCGCGGACGAGTTGTACAGACCGACGGGCTACCATTGTTATTTTAGTGATGCTGAAAAAAAAGGTTATAGCGGTGTTGCGTTATACGCAAAACAAAAACCGGATCAGGTGTTACACACGTTAGGTTGGAAATGTGCGGATAACGAAGGACGTTTTGTGCGCGCGGATTTTAATAATCTCACCGTGATTTCTTTATATTTACCATCAGGCTCGAGCGGTGAGCATCGTCAAGTTGAAAAATTTGATTTTATGGAAAAATTTTTAAAAATCTTGCGCGAATTTAAAAAATCTAAACGTGAATTTATTATTTGTGGGGATTGGAATATCGTGCATAAAGAAATCGATATTAAAAATTTTAAATCGAATCAAAAAACATCGGGTTGTTTGCCAGAAGAGCGTGCGTGGTTGGATAATGTGCTCACACACGAAGGATTTGTGGATGCGTTTCGCGTGATCAATCACGAAAAAGATCAATACACATGGTGGTCGAATCGCGGAGAAGCCTATGCAAAAAACGTGGGATGGAGAATTGATTATCAAATTATTTCGGAATCACTCAAATCGCGCGTGAAATCGGTTTCCATTTATAGAGACGAAAAATTTTCAGATCATGCGCCGGTGGTGGTGGATTATCTACCGTAACACCTCTTTCTGTTTCTCGATAATCTCCGCAATCCCTTTTTTCGCGAGCAATAATAGTGATTGCAAATGATCATCATGAAATGATCCATTTTCAGCGGTGCCTTGAATTTCGATAAAAGAGCCTGCATCGGTCATCACAATGTTCATGTCTGTTTCTGCTTTGGAATCTTCGGCGTAATCTAAATCAAGAATCGGCGTATTTTTAAAAACGCCGACAGAAATACCCGCGACAAAATGTTTTAAGGGATCACCTAAAATCATTTTGCGTTCTTGCATAAATCGCAATGCATCAATTAATGCAACACAGGCGCCGCTGATTGCAGCAGTACGTGTGCCACCGTCTGCTTGAATAACATCGCAATCGATCGCGATGGTAATATTTTTTAATTTCTGTAAATCCACTGCAGCGCGTAATGCGCGGCCAATTAATCGTTGAATTTCAATGGTGCGTCCGCCTTGTTTTCCACGGGTTGCTTCACGATCCGTGCGTGTATTGGTTGCGCGCGGCAGCATGCCATATTCTGCCGTTAACCAACCTTGATTGCTGTCTTTCAAAAAACGCGGCACACCTTCAATAATGCTTACATTACACAATACAATCGTTTCGCCAAATTGTGTTAACACAGATCCTTCTGCATGTTTGGTGTAGTGACGAGTGAATGAAATAGCGCGAAGTGCATCGGGTGCGCGTTTACTGGATCTCATGAGTGGTTTCCCATTATGTAAAAATTAGGTCGACAGTATAATCGCTATTTGTTTTAATGCAAATCAATGGGAGTGGGAGTGGGAGTGGGAACGTGAGCTCAGGAAATTTATTTGTGATTGCTGCACCGTCTGGTGCGGGAAAAACAAGCTTAGTGAAAGCATTATCAGAATCGGATGCGCGGTTAAAAATTTCTGTGTCACACACGACACGCAAAATGCGACCAGGTGAAGCAGAGGGCCAAGATTATTTTTTTGTCAGTTCTGTCGAATTTCAAAAAATGACTGAAAACAAGGAATTTTTAGAGCACGCCATTGTGTTTGGTAATGATTATGGTACGTCGAAACAGTGGGTGTGCGATCAATTAGCGTTAGGTATGGATGTGATTTTAGAAATTGACTGGCAAGGCGCGCGTCAAATACAAAGCTTGTTTCCCAGCACGATTTTGATTTTTGTTTTGCCGCCTTCGATGGACGCGCTGAAAGAGCGTTTGTTGCGTCGCCAGCAAGATGATTCCCATACGATTGCGCAACGCATGGAAGCGGCACAAGAAGAAATGAGTCATTATCGCGAATTTGACTATTTGGTTGTGAATGATCGGTTTGAGATAGCGCTTCGTGATTTGCAGCATATTCTCTTCTCCACTCGATTAACAATAAAAGCGCAAATCGCAAAACAGTCTATTTTTCTGGAAAATTTGCTGAAAAAGCAGTAGAGTGGGAGCTTGAGTGAATTAATTTTAAAGAGGTTTTTACCATGGCTCGAGTCACCGTCGAAGATTGTTTAGAAAAAGTAGAAAATCGTTTTGCATTAGTTTTGTTAGCTGCAGAACGTGCGCACCAAATCGAAATGGGTACGTCAGAGCCACTCGTTCCGGAAGATAATGACAAACCAACCGTCATTGCATTACGTGAAATTGCCGGTGGTTTTGATATTGCTAAAATTATGTTATCAGAACGCGAAACGTTAGCAAAAGCAGAAACCGTAGCCGCAGTTACTCATACATCCGTCGTGTCAAAAGAAAATGCCATAGAGGATTTTGAATAATTCATCAATTGCGGGTGTGAGTGAGATGCGACTGTTTAAGCGATTGCGACGAAAACTTCACTATCTCACTGATCAACAAACCTCACTTATTCACGAAGCTTACTTGATGGCGTTGAATGCGCACTATGGACAACGACGTCAAACGGGCGAGCCCTACATTACTCATCCTGTCTCAGTTGCTTGTATTCTTGCTGATATGAAAATGGATCATCATACGATCATGGCAGCATTATTACATGATGTGATTGAAGATTGTTCTATTGAAAAATCTGATCTTGAAAAAAAATTTGGAGTTGAAGTTGCTAATTTAGTGGATGGTGTGAGCAAGTTAACGCAAATTGAATTTGTCAGCAGGGCGCAAGCGCAGGCTGAAAATTTTCGAAAAATGTTATTAGCAATGGCGCACGATATCCGTGTTATTTTAGTGAAGTTGGCAGATCGTCTTCACAACATGCGCACATTAATTACCTTGCCTGCTGAAAAAAGATATCGCGTTTCAAAAGAAACGCTCGACATTTTTGCGCCCATTGCAAAACGATTGGGAATGCGAGATCTTTCGGTTGAATTGGAAGAATTGAGTTTTTCTGCATTGTATCCGCGTCGATATGCTGTGTTAAAAGATGCGGTGCAAAAAGCACGTGGTAATCGAAAAAAAATATTGTCGATGATTAATAAAACATTGCAAGAAGGATTGGAGAAAGAGCAATTTCCGTTGTGCGCTATTATCGGAAGAGAAAAACATTTGTATAGTATTTATCGAAAAATGTTAACAAAAAAAATTCCGTTTAATGAAATTATGGATGTGTATGCATTTCGTATTATTGTTGACAGTCAAGATAGTTGTTATCGCATATTGGGTTTAGTGCATCGTTTATTTAAACCTGTTCCGGAAAGATTTAAAGATTACATTGCGATTCCCAAAGCGAATCGATATCAGTCGCTTCACACTACTTTATTTGGCCCGTATGGGTTACCGATTGAAATACAAATTCGCACCACTGAGATGGATTGTGTTGCCTCGAGTGGAATTGCTGCGCATTGGTTGTATAAAACGGATGACAAAGAGTTAGAAAAAACCCATCTGCATGCGCAAAAATGGGTGAGAAATTTATTAGAACTGCAAAAAAACGCAGGTAGTTCAATTGAATTCATTGAAAGCGTGAAAATGGATTTATTTCCTGATGAAGTATATACCTTCACACCAAAGGGTGACATTAAAGAATTGCCTGCTGGAGCAACCGGTGTTGATTTCGCCTATGCTGTTCACACCGATGTTGGAAACCGATGCATGGCCATTAAAATTAATCGCCAATTGGCACCGTTATCTGCAAAATTATCGAATGGCGATACCGTATCAGTGGTAATTGCTCCGAATGCGCGACCCAATCCCAGTTGGTTGGATTTTGTTGTAACGAGTAAAGCGCGTAGTGGAATTCGTCATTTTCTAAAATCACAAAAGCATGAAGATTCTGTTGCGTTAGGGAAAAAATTATTGCAAAAAGCATTGCATGATCTTGGCTTGTCACTCAAAACGATTCCAGATTCTATTTGGTCGTATTTTCTAAAAGAAATCAATTTAAAAACGACTCATGATCTGATGGCGAACATCGGATTGGGAAATCGCGCAGCGATTGTGGCGGCACAGCACTTGCAATCGTTACTGGGAGAAATTGTATCATCAGCGGAGCAAACGCCGTTGATTATCGAAGGCACTGAAGGAATGCTATTAAACTTCGCGCATTGCTGTCATCCCATTCCGGGTGATCCTATCGTGGGATTAATGAAAGCAGGAAAAGGAATGGTGGTGCATGTTGGCGATTGTCGGCGTGTCGCTAAATTTTTACATCAATCTGAACAATGCGTGCCATTGAGATGGTCGGATCATGTCACCGGCGATTTTTTAGTGACTGTGGGATTGGTTGTGAAAAATGAGCGTGGCGCATTGGCGTTGATGGCATTAGCGGTATCGGATATGGAATCCAATATCGATGATATTAATGTCGATGATCGCGAAGGATTGTATTACAAAGTCACGTTTAAATTGCTCGTCAAAAATCGCGCCCATCTCGCACGCATCATTAAAAACTTGCGTCAAATTCCGCAAGTGGTGAAGATTACGCGAGCGAAGTAGTGTGAGCTTCAGAAGCACGCGTGATAGCAAGTGCGTAAAACTGATAACGGATAACTTAACGATGAAAAAAATAATCGAAACACCCAACGCACCCGCTGCCATCGGCACTTATTCTCAAGCAGTGCAAGCGGGTAACACCATTTATATTTCCGGACAAATTCCATTAAATCCCAAAACCATGAAATTAATTACCACGGATTTTTCAGCGCAAGCAAGACAAGTATTTGAGAATGTAAAAGCGGTGGCGCTGGCAGCGGGCGGTGATTTATCACACATCGTGAAATTAACGATTTACTTATGTGATATGAATCAATTTGCAATTGTAAATGAAATCATGGCGACGTATTTTGAAAAACCGTATCCTGCGCGCGCCGTCGTTGAAATATCGCGTTTGCCCAAAGAGGCGTTGATTGAGATAGATGCGGTGATGGTGATGGTGGTGTGAGTGTGAGTGCCATTTTAATTAAAACATTAAAGGGTGCAGGCTCAAAAATTGCTGAAAAACTCGCGCAATTAAACATTTTTACTGTCCAAGATTTATTGTTCCACTTACCATCTCGTTATGAAGATCGTTCGCAAATTTATCCTATCTCCGCAATCAGATCGGGTGATCGCGTGTTAATTGAAGGCGTTGTGCGTTCGATGCGCATAGTGGGCGCGCGTCGTTATTTGCGATGTGACATTGTGGATGCGTCTGGAAAAAATATTGAATTGGTTTTTTATTATTTTGCGAAATCGCATGAAAAAAAATTATCACAATTATCGGGATGCGTGCGCTGTTTTGGTGAAGTGCGTTATGGATTTTCAGGGCATCTGGAAATGGTGCATCCAGAATATGCTGCTGTGCAAGCAATTACTGAAAAAAGTGTTTTAACATTATCGCCAGGGTTATCGCCTATTTATCCTACCACAAAAGGATTGCATCAAACTGTGTTGCGAAAATTAATGACACAAGCGTTGCAATTATTACAACACAATCATTTTTTGCCAGAATTAATTCCGGTTGATGTGCTCAATCAATTTCACTTTATGGAATTAAAAAAAGCATTACATGTGATTCATTTCCCCTCCGCACAGGAAAATGCCGCTGAATTATTATCAGGAAAACATCCAGCGCAACAGCGATTGGTGTTTGAAGAATTGCTCGCGCATCAACTGTCGTTGCAATCGTTGCGACAAGGTTTTAGAAATCAATCAGCTTTGTTATTGCCATGCGATCACACATTAACAGATTTATTTATTTCAACACTTCCTTTTCAATTAACAGCAGCACAACAACGCGTGATGTGTGAAATTCAAACTGATTTATCGAAATCAATTCCGATGATGCGATTGGTGCAAGGCGATGTTGGCTCTGGAAAAACAGTGGTTGCGTGCATCGCTGCGTTGCAAGCGATTGCACAGGGTGCTCAAGTAGCAGTGATGGCGCCAACAGAAATTTTATGTGAGCAGCATTTTAAAAATTTTTCACAGTGGTTGGCACCGCTGAATATCTCTATTGATTTATTATTGGGAAGACACACTACAACAGAAAAAAATGCAATCAAAAAACGTTTATTGTCCGGCGAAACAAAATTAATCATTGGCACGCATGCTTTATTTGAAGAAGCGGTTGCATTCCAACAATTGGCATTATTAATAATTGATGAACAGCATCGATTCGGTGTGCATCAACGTTTGGCATTGGTTGAAAAAGGAAGAAGAGAAAATTATTTTCCGCACCAATTAATCATGACAGCAACGCCGATCCCACGCACATTAATGATGACCGCCTACGCTGATTTAGATTGTTCTGTTATTGATGAATTGCCGCCTGGTCGCAAACCGATTACCACCACATTAATTGCATCTGATCGACGCGACGAAGTGATTGCGCGTGTGGGGGCGAATTGCGATCAACAAAAACAGGTATTTTGGATTTGCACGTTGATCGAAGAATCAGAAGAATCAGAAGCATTGCAATGTCAGGCGGCTGAAACAACTGCGAAACAATTGCAGCAGTCTTTACCGACTCTCAACATCGGATTAATTCACGGCAGATTAAAATCAGATGAAAAGAATGCGGTGATGGCGCAGTTTTTATCGAGAAAAATAGATTTATTGGTTGCCACGACGGTTGTTGAAGTGGGCGTGGATGTTCCCAATGCGAGTGTCATGATTATTGAAAATCCAGAACGACTGGGTTTGGCGCAATTGCATCAATTGCGGGGTCGAATTGGGCGTGGCGATCGTGCTAGTTTTTGTGTGTTGCTGTATCAAAATCCGTTATCAGACATTGCTAAAAAAAGATTATCGGTGATGCGAGAATCCCAAGATGGTTTTTTAATTGCAGAAACGGATTTGCACTTGCGAGGAGCAGGTGATGTGTTGGGCGTGCGGCAATCGGGTGTGATGCAATTGCGCGTTGCTGATTTAATGCGAGATCACGTTTTGTTGCCGATGGTGCAAAAAGTTAGTCAGCAGCTCATGCAAGATCACACGTATGTAGTAGATACGCTTACGCAACGCTGGATTGGTTCGCGAATTCACTATTTAAATGCCTAACTTTCATTACAATTGTTAAAAAAATCACCACAATAAAGTCTTTTTTTAAAAGAATTTTAAAAAACAACGTGATGAAATAGATTGTATGCTTGTCTCGACGAAAATGATTAGGTACTATACCGAGGATGCGATACACATTTCGTGCGTCGCCGATATATTTGGGAGTTCGGGGAATCGGGAAAGGTTTTTCCGACGGGCTTCCAGAATTTGTAAATTCATTATTGAGAGGGAAGTTCAATGTCGGTAAAGAAAATTCTTCTTTTGGGTGCTGCTGGTGTTGCTGCGGTAAGTATGTCTGCTGCAATGGCTGGTGGTTATACGCATGAACCTGCGGCTGTTGATGATAGTGGTTACTACATCGAAGGTCATTTAGGTTATGCTCGTCAAAATTATTTTGACAATCAAAATTGGGCTGCTAACACAGCTGTTGATACCACTGTAAATAACAACAATCGCGGTGGTTTTGCTGCGGGTGTTGATGCAGGTTACAAAATCAACAGACACTTCGGTGTTGAATTGGGTTGGTTCCACTTGCCTGATGTTAACGTGAACGGCATAACGCAAGCGACTGCTTACTTAACAAACTGGGTGCTCTACTTGGCTGGCAAATACATGATGCCATTGCCTTGGATGAACAACACAGATGCGTTCTTCAAGTTGGGTGCTGCTTATCGTAGCGCAACGCTGTCTTCTGCTGCTGTTATAACAAACGCAGTGTCGTCGAGAAAATCAACTTTTGTTCGTCCTATGTTTGCAACTGGTTTGGATTACAGTTTCAGCGATACTTGGTCTGGTATTATCCAATACGCTTATTTCATGGGCGCTAGCAACTCATTTCCATTCTCAGCTGTTAACACAGGTGCGTTGGGAACGGTTGCTGCAAACGTATTCACATTGGGCTTGGGTTACAAGTTTACTGTGTAATCGATTGTATTGAGTTTCAAGGAGGGAGCGTTTGCTCCCTTTTTTATTTTTGCTGAGGGATAGGCATGATACTAAAAAAATTGCTAGTTGTGATTGGATGCGCGGTAGGCATGTATAGTACCGTTGTTGTAGCGGATGATTTCGAGCCTGTGCCACTGCCGATGAATGAACAAGCGCTGTATTTGGACGCTCATTTAGGCTATGCGCAATCCAATTGGACTGATAATGATACCAACGGCATTATTGGTAATACCAATCTTGCTTTATACAATGCTTCCACAAACGGTAATGGTGGTTTTTCAGGTGGTCTCGATTTTGGTTATGTGATGATGCACTACTTTGCTCTCGAGGCGGGATGGCTTCATTTGCCAACCGCATCGGGTGGATTAACCGTCAATGGATCGCAAGGTCAAAGTATCACTTCAATGACCAATGATTCCGTGAATTCTTGGTTAACTTATGGCGCTCTCAAATTTTTGTTGCCAGCGGGTCATGATATCACTTTGTTTGGTAAAGTAGGCGCTGCTTATCGCTCGTTGCATTTTGGCCTTCCGCAAGAAATTGTTTCGCCAGCGTCAGGATCGGGTAATTTGCCGAGTAATGTGTCGAGCAATGGCCACTATTGGGCACCTGTATTTGCGACGGGTGTGGAATACAATAATGATAATTGGTTGATGGGTATTCAGTATCTCTATTTGCCAGGTAATGATTGCATCAACAATGGTGCAGCCGGTGCCTTGCAGGGTTTTGGTGCGCCGAATGCCGCACCTGAAGTCAATTTGTATACGGGATTTGTTGGATATCAATTCAGTGTTTAATAAATACTTGTGTGTTGCTTTTCTTTTGGGTAGTATTATTCATATATGCGTTTTGCATATGTTACTAAGGGCGGAAAAAGAGTCGCTTATGAAAATCCATCCAAGATTTTCAGGATGGGATTTTTATACGGCTCTATTTTTTGTTAGATCGAAAAAGAGGGAATTTAAAATGTCGGTAAAAAAATTATTAGTTTTATCTGCTGCAGGTTTAGCAGCGATCGGAGCAACGGCTGTTATGGCTGGTGGTCCAGATCACATGGCTATGCCAGCTGAAGCAGCGTTTCAGAATAGCATTTACGTTGAAGGTCACGTAGGTTACGCGCAATCCAATTGGAAGAATTTCAATTCGAACGAGTGGATGGGTGCTAGCGCTACTTCGATATATACACCATCAACCAATGGTAAAGGCGGCATAACGGGCGGTGCTGATTTAGGTTACAACATCACTCGCCATATCGCGGTTGAAGGCGGTTGGTTCTACATCCCACAAGTAAAAGGTGCAGGTACAGGTATTGTTGTAAATACCTTCTCAGCTGCTACAGCACTTACTGGTACAATCAATTCTTGGTTTGCTTACACAGCCGCTAAGCTTAGCGTGCCTGTTATGGACGACCTTGATTTGTTTGGTAAAGTGGGTGTTGCTTACCGTGGTTTGACATACTCTCCAAACACCATTCAAGGTGTAACGGGACATGGTCATTACTGGGCTCCAGTATTCGGCACAGGTATTCAATACACACTCAATGATGCTTGGTTATTTGGTGCACAATATATGTACTTACCAGGTAATTCTGAAGTTAACTACGCTAACACAGCGTTTGGTGCGCCTAATGCTGCGCCAGAAATCAACATGTATACCGGTTTTATCGGATACAAGTTCAACGTTTAATCGAAAGGTTAAGTGTGTTAAGAAAGGAGCTTCGGCTCCTTTTTTTATGTCTAATCTTCGTCTTTTGCTTTTATACCGCGTTGTAATTTTCACTCACTCCTCATTTACAAACACGTAAACTGCGTCGTTCGCTCAAATTACGTCTTGTCTAAAAACAAAATACTTGATTGTGCTCATTAGACCTCTTGCATAACCTCGATTAATGGACAATCTCTTCGAAAAAATTTTCTCAAAATGCTCATGTACTAACGTGTACACTCCGCTTTTTCGAAAATTTTTTCTGTGACCTCGTCACATTACTCAAGGTTATGCAAGAGGTCTATTACCTTATCTTGAATTTTCCATAAATCATCCCCACTTCAAATAACACACCTTCAATTATCATGGGGAAAAACATGACCGTATCATCTCAGTCAGAAACACTTTCATTTGGCGCTGATGTCAATCAATTATTAGAATTGGTCGCGCATTCTCTTTATAGTAATTCCGAAATATTTCTGCGTGAATTAATTTCTAACGCGTCCGATGCAGCAGATAAATTGCGTTATGAAGGATTATCCGATGCAGGATTATTTGAAAACGATCCTGATTTGAAAATTTGGATTTCAGTTAATAAAGAAAATCGCACGATCACGATTCGTGATAATGGCATTGGCATGAATCGCGAAGAAGTGATTGCAAATTTAGGCACGATTGCCAAATCAGGCACGCGCGCATTTAAAGAAAAAATTTCACAAGATCAAAAAACGGATTCACAATTAATCGGCCAATTTGGTGTGGGTTTTTATTCTGCTTATGTGGTTGCGGATAATGTGGTGGTTCGTACACGTCGTGCGGGTATGCAAGTGGATCAAGGTGTGTATTGGGAATCAAATGGTAAAGGCGAATTTAGTGTTAACAATATTGAGAAAAAAACGCGCGGCACGGAAATCACGCTGCATTTAAAAAAAGAAATGGATGAGTATTTAGAAGCGTTTCGGTTACGCTCGATCATTACCAAATATTCCGATCATATTGTTTTGCCAATTATGATGGAACAATCCGATAAAGCAGAGAAATCAGAAAAATCATCCAATCCAGAATGGGAAGTGGTCAACCAAGCGAATGCGTTGTGGACGTTGTCCAAAAATGAAATTAAAGAAGAACAATATCAGGAATTGTATAAACACATTGCGCATGATTTTGAAAATCCACTCGCGTGGGCGCACAACAAGGTGGAAGGTAAATTAGAATATACGAGTTTACTCTATATTCCCAAACGCGCACCGTTTGATTTGTGGCAACGCGAAGGGGTGCGCGGATTAAAATTATATGTGAAGCGTATTTTTATTATGGATGACGCAGAACATTTTATGCCGATGTATTTGCGTTTTGTGAAAGGCATTGTGGATACCCATGATTTACCGCTCAATGTGTCACGTGAAATTTTGCAATCCAATAAAATCATTGATTCGATTAAAGCGGCCTGTGTAAAAAGAATATTAAGTTTGCTAGAAGAATTAGCGCAAAATAATACGGAAAAATACGCTGAATTTTGGAAAACATTTGGTGCGGTATTAAAAGAGGGGCCCGCAGAAGATTTTGCCAATAAAGATCGTATTGCTAATTTATTGCGATTTGCGTCAACACATTCAGATACCGACGCACAAACTGTGTCGCTGAAAGAGTATGTTGCTCGCATGCAACCCGGACAGGAAAAAATTTATTATATTATCGCAGATAATTTTATCAGCGCGAAAAACAGTCCATTGCTTGAAGTGTTTCGCAAAAAAAATATTGAAGTGTTGTTGTTGTCGGATCGCATAGATGAATGGTTGGTTTCTCATTTGCAGGAATTTGAAAATAAAAAATGTCAATCCGTTTCACAAGGCGCGCTGGATTTAGGGGATTTGGAAGATAAAAAAGAAACTTCAGCGCAAAAAACGGAAGCGGAAAAAAATTTCAAAGACACGATTGAGAAAATGAAAAAATCATTGGGTGAGCGTGTAAAAGAAATTCGCCTGACGCATCGACTGACCGATTCTCCTGCCTGTGTGGTGTTTGATGAAAATGAATTAACGGGTCATATGCAACGCATGTTAAAAGCAGCGGGACAGCAATTTAGTAACAGCAAGCCGATTTTGGAGCTGAATCCAGAGCATGCGATTGTGCTGAAAATACAGTCTGAAAGTGATGATGCGCGACTTTCACGTTGGTCTGACTTATTATTAAATCAAGCGTTGTTGGCGGAAGGTGAGCAACTTGAAAATCCCGCTGCATTTGTAAAATCGCTGAATGAATTGGTGTTGGAGTTGACGAAGTAGGCACGTTGCAGCTCCGCTTGTTACGTGCTTCGCACTCACGCGCGGTTCTTTGTTGATTCACTAGCGCACACAACGTCGAAACACATCTGCATTAGTGAATCATTACAGAACCGCGAGCATAGCGAGCGGATGTGAGCGGCGTTATAATATCCCGTTCACTATTTGTCAGTAATCCAGGAGAATCAGAATGATTAAACAAGGAATAGCAGTTTTAGCAATGATGTCAGTGTGCGGTATTGCTTGCGCAAAACCCGCTTTTATTGCATGCCCTGGCAATCTTAAATCGGTCAACAATGATGAAACACTGAAAACCAAAAACGGCACATGGAGAGTAGAAGTCACTGAAGGAAAAAATATTGCTGTTCCGAAATCCTATCCGGGTTTAATACGCACCTCAGTTCCCGGCGCACCTGGATTGGCTTGTTATGACGATCAACAATCACCGTTTCGCAAATACACGCAAGATCGCAGACCCATTTATAACGTGGTGTTTTATTACAAAGGATCGTGTGCGAAGCCGCTCGTGGATAAAGAAAAAAATGGATTTCACTGTAACTAAACGCTGAGCGTTGAATGGTTACGTGGCAGCCATGACCGTATTTTGCAATAATGTTGCCACGGTCATGGGACCCACGCCGCCCGGAACGGGTGTGATCCACTTTGCTTTTATTTTTGCAGTATGAAAATCAATATCGCCAGTAATTTTGCCATTGCTCAATCGACTAAAACCAACATCAATCACAATCGCACCTGGTTTTATCCATTCGCTTTTTATCGCGCCATAATTTCCTGTTGCGGAAATTAAAATATCAGCCTGTTGAATAAACTGCTGTAAATTTCGTGTTAAACGATGACAAACGGTGACGGTACATTTTTCTAATAATAATTCGAGCGCCATAGGGCGACCCACAATATTGGAAGCACCCACCACAACAGCGTGTTTTCCAGCGAGATTTTCACCGGTTGCTTTTAATAATGTCATGACGCCATAGGGTGTGCAGGGACGTAATAGCGGACGTTTTTGCGCTAATCTGCCTAAATTATAGGGATGAAATCCATCAACATCTTTTTTGGGATTTATTTTTTCGAGCAATTCATCTGTATCTAACTGTGCCGGCAATGGTAATTGCAATAAAATACCGTGAATTTTTGCATTGTTATTGAGCGCGTCAATTAATTTTTCTAATGTAGTTTGATCTATATTTTCAGGTAATTCATGACATTCAGAATAAATACCTACTTCGTTGCAAGCACGACATTTGCTGGCAATGTACGTCTGAGAAGCAGGATCATTTCCCACTGAAATAACCGCTAATCCAGGCGTGATTAATTTTTTTTCTTGGCGAACGCGAATTTTTTCAGCAATTTTTTTTCTGATTGTCGCGGCAATGGCTTTGCCATCTAATATTGTTGCTGACATGTTCATACCTATTGAGTAGTATCTTCCATTATATCGAACTTAAAGCGGCGAATACACCTATGCAACTCAAAAACAAAATCGTTTTAATCACGGGCGCGACGAGCGGTATTGGAGAAGCCTGTGCATTGCAATTTGCACAAGCAGGTGCAAAATTGATTCTATGCGCGCGTCGTTTAGAAAAATTAAAAACACTATCTGAAAAAATTAAAAATGCATTTCAAACAGCAATTTATTATTTTAAATGTGACGTACAAAATTATGAAGAAATTAAAAAACAATTTCCATTAATCCCAGATGAATTTAAAGATATTGCTATTTTACTGAATAATGCCGGATTAGCAGCGGGTTTGGACGAAATTCAACATGCTGCTGTGCAAGATTGGGAGCAGATGATTGATACGAATGTGAAGGGATTGTTATACATGACGCGCGAAGTATTGCCGCGCATGATTGCAAAAAATGCAGGGCATATTATTAATATTGGCTCGATCTCATCGCATTCGCTTTATCCAAAAGGAGTTGTGTATTGTGCTACAAAACACGCAGTAAAAGCATTATCGCAAGGATTACGCATGGATTTATTCGGTACAAAAATTCGCGTCAGTGAAGTGGATCCGGGTGCGGTGGAAACGAATTTTAGTGCAGTGCGTTTTAAAGGAGATGTTGAGCGCGCCGCGAAAGTATACGAAGGATTTGATCCGCTGAGAGCGGAAGATATTGCGGATGCTGTGCTATATTGTGCAACAAGACCGGCGCATATTAATGTGAGTGAAATGATTGTGATGCCAACTGATCAAGTGTCCGTGACGATGGTTGCAAGACAGAGAGAATAGTATGTCATTTGCTGATAAGCGCATCATTATGTTTATTGTTTCAGTCGCCTTGTTTATGGATGTGCTCGATTCCAATGTCATCAATACCGCCGTTCCAGCGATGGCGCATACTTTTCATGTGAATCCCATTGATATCAAAATAGGGTTGATTAGTTATTTGCTGAGTTTAGCAATATTTATTCCGATGAGCGGATGGGCTGCGGATAAATATGGTATCAAAATTATTTTTATTTCGGCCTTGGGTCTTTTTACACTGTCTTCTTTTTTTTGCGGATACGCGAGTACATTAAAAACATTGGTGATCGCGCGCTCCATTCAGGGTATCGGTGGCGCGTTCATGATTTCACTGGGAAGATTATTAATTGCGCGCACGTTTAAACGTTTTGAATTAATGAAAGCGATGAATGTAGTGATTACGGTGGTGTCATTGGCGGTGATGCTGGGACCGTTTGTGGGTGGTGTGATCGTCGATCATTTCTCATGGCCCTGGATTTTTTGGATTAATATTCCTGTCGGTATTGTGGTGATGTTAATTGCGACACGTTATTTAAAAGAGTCTGGCAATATTCAGTGTAGACCATTTGATTTTTTCGGATTTATTTTGTTTAGTGGTAGTCTTGCTTTGTTTTGTTTTTCGTTATCAGAATTAAGCGAAACGCAGTGCGATTTGTATGCAGTGATGACGCGTTTATTTATCGCGGTTGTTTTGATGATGACGTATATTTTACATGCACGAAAAAAAATACATCCTGTCGTAAAAATTGATTTATTTAAAATTCGCACTTTTCGCATTTCTGTTATAGGTAATATGGTTGCACGTATTGGATTTGGCGGCGTCCCTTTTTTGCTTCCCTTGCTTCAACAAGTGGGGTTGGGATTCAGTGCGCAATTATCGGGCCTTTTGTTGGCTCCCATTGCACTCGGTATTATGGTTTCAAAAGCAACTACTGCAAAAATTTTACGTTCTGTTGGTTATAGAAAATATTTGTTGGTTAACACTGTGCTGGTGTCATTGTCACTCTTTACGTTTCAATTTATTTCAGCACACACCCCGATTTATTTTATTGCATTACTGACTTTTATTTTTGGTATTTTAATTTCAGCGCAATATACTGGCATGAATTCATTGGCGTTGGCTGATATCAAAGATGAAGCACTGAGTGCGTCCACGAGCATTACCAGCACCAACCAAATTTTGTCGCAAAGTTTTGGTGTGGCTGTGTGTGCAATACTGCTTCGCATTTTTGCATCGCGAAGTGATTCTATTTCACTGCTAACACCCGCTGTTTTCCACCAAGTGTTTTTTTCGCTGGGCGTGCTGACAGTGTTAGCGGGATTTATTTTTTTAGGCTTAAAAACAAATGATGGTCAGCAGATGTTTTTACAGACCAAAAGTCCGCATTAATGAGTCCACTTCTTTATTGTCACAGTCTTTTGCTCCTGGGATTATTGCTTTGGCGCATTTTATTTTTAATGTGGTGATGTCGGGATGGTCGGATTCATAGAGTTTGCATCGTTGTAACAAGCAGTTGACCTCTGTTGTTGTCATATTCCCCTTATTATTTTTAATATTATTTTCAAGTAGAGCGAGCACCCCTTCAAACTTTTCATTCTGATTTTTTATGCTACATAATAATTCTTCTAGCTGACGAAAAAATAAAGTGCTGTGTCGATAAAGTGTTGGCGCGACACTGTTATTTAAAAGTATATTAGTTCTTTTTGTTATCATGATTATCTCTCGAGCATGTAAAATAATGTGTGCAATGATAAGAGATAATGCTTAAGAAAATCTTATATTTAAAAATTTTTTGAAAAATTTTTGAAATTCTATGCGTTCGGCAATCTGAGATGTTGTCCGATGCTGAGTTCGACGGTTTTCAAGTGATTATGCTCCATGATGTGATAAGTGGTGGTGTGAAATTCTGCCGCTAATTCATGCAGATTATCGCCGCGTCTGACGGTGTAGGTGTGCTCATGGTGTTGAGCAGATGATGGTTTCTTTTTTGCAGCAACTGCTACAGCAGCAATGGCATCGCGAAGTTGTTTTCGCGCAGCGAGATGTTTGACAAAGGTTGTTTTTTTCTCGGCAGGTAATACTAATGTCAGTGTTTGATGTGGTGGTGTTACTTGTCGACGTAATGCAGGATTCAATTTTTTGACGGTGTTCACCGTTGTATGTGCCATGGTTGCAATCGTTTTGAGATGCATTTGTTTTTTAAGCGTGACTGTGCTCGTAACAGGTTTGTTTGGAACGGGTGCTAATCGAACGCCATAAGTGTGCGGGTGCTGAATGATCGCGGCGATGGCAATTAATTTTGGAATATACTCTTTGGTTTGTTTGGGTAATGGCAGCGCCCAAAAGTTAGTAGGACGACCACGCGCTTGATTATAATGAATCGCTTCCATCACTGTGCCAGGACCCGCGTTGTATGCAGCCAGTGCAAGCAACCAATTGTGATTAAATAATTGATAAAGATACGACAGAAAATTCAGTGCGGCTTGTGTGGAGACAGCTGTGCTGCGACGACCATCATACCACGCATTCATTTTGATACCATAATCGTTTGCCGTGCTCGGCATCAGTTGCCACAATCCGTCAGCACCTTTTCGAGAGTAGCCATGAGGAATGTAATCACTTTCAATCATAGGAAGTAATGCCAATTCAGCGGGCAAGTGTTTTTTCTCTGTTTCTTGATAAACGTAATACAAATAAGGACGAGCGTTTACTGTTAATCTGTGGATATACTTGGGATGACGCAGATCAGTGTCAATTTGATGTTGTACATCGGTGTGTCTAACATCTTCGGCAATTTTGAAGTGCTGTGACATCACTGGCCAGAGATTTTGTTCGTCGGATAAGTGAAATGTTTGCGCTGGTATATTGATCCAGCCCAGCATGATGGTAGTGGTGAGTAATATGATCCTAATCATGAACTTGTATCGCATGCAAACCATGTTACGGACAAAGGGGGGTGCGATCAAGCATTTTTTTGTAACCTATTGATTTTATATGAAAGTGTGGTAAAAATGGAAAATGAATTGCACAGCAAAGACAGTAGACTTTAGGTTTAGTATCGTGAATCATCAAAAGAAATATAGCCAAGAAAAAACCGTGTTGGAACGCTTCTGTAAGACGATGCACGGCAATTTGTTGTTACAGATTGGCGTATCAGATCACACTATCCATTTTTGCGATCATGTTCAGGTGATAAAAACTCTCTATCTGGATCAGTGTTATCGTTTTCACAATGGAAAACGGTATATTCAGGCCGCCATTGATCACCTGCCTATTGAGAGTGATTCAATTGATATTGTATTGATGTTACATCAATTTGAGGGTGAAAAAAATTCGCAAAAAATGACTAATATTTTGCAAGAAGCGCATCGTATTTTAAAACCCAATGGAAAGATTATTATTATTGGAAATAATCCGTGGAGTGGGTGGCGATTTTTTTCTGCAGATAAGCAATGGAAAAAATGTATTTCAGCGGGAAAAATAAAACGATATTTATGTCAGTTGGATTTCCAATTGATTTTGCACGACAGTTTTTATTTTTATCCACCAAAAATAGTGGTTGAAATGCTGTGTCAATTTCTTTTTCCCTATTTTGGCGGGATTTTTATGGTTGCGGCGACTAAAAAAGTGTTGGGGATGACGCCATGGTTAATAAAAGAATTTAATACTGCGCAGGTATTTGAAACACAATGAAAACAACATCAGAGAAAATAAAAAAAGTAGTATTATTTACCGACGGTGCTTGTCGTGGCAATCCGGGTCCAGGTGGTTGGGGTGTATTGATGCGATATGGCGAACATGAAAAAGAATTATGTGGTGCTGAAAAATTAACAACCAATAATCGCATGGAATTAACGGCAGCGATTCAGGGATTACGTGCATTAAAAAAATCCTGCACGGTTGAAATCACAACCGATTCGCATTATGTGAAAAATGGCATTACCATTTGGTTGGCAGACTGGAAAAAAAGACACTGGAAAACGGCTGATAAAAAACCAGTTAAAAATCAAGATTTATGGCAGCAATTAGACCATGAAGTGGCGCGTCACGAGATCAGTTGGCATTGGGTCAAGGGACATAGTGGTCATGCTGAAAATGAAATCGCGGATCAATTAGCGAATCGCGCGATTGATGAGTTAGATTAAAATACGAATTAAGCGCTAATTAAAGTAGCGAGAAGCCGTTGCAAGATCCCTTGTTTTTGTGTCCCATATATTTATATATTAAGCACACGAAAACAAGGGTAGTAACGGCTGCGAGCGAATGCAAATTATCAGCGCTTAATACGCATTAAAGAGAAATAACATGCTTCGTCAAATTATTTTAGACACGGAAACGACTGGATTGTCACCGAATCACGGGCATCGACTCATTGAAATTGGTTGTCTGGAAATGGTGAATCGACGCATGACAAAACGTCGATTTCATTATTACATCAATCCGCAGCGCGCGATTGATGAAGGTGCTGTAAAAGTACACGGTATTACGCAAGAATTTTTAAAAGACAAGCCAACGTTTGATGTGATTGCAGAAGAATTATTTTCATTTCTTGAGGGTGCTGAATTAATTATTCATAACGCGCCATTTGATTTGAGTTTTTTGAATGCAGAATTTTCGCGCGTGAATCAATCGCGTGTGCCGATCACGCAATTTTGTTCTGTGATTGATACATTAGTGATAGCGCGTCGAGAACATCCGGGTCAGCAAAATACATTGGATGCGTTGTGTCGTCGATATGGTGTGAACAATAAGCATCGTGATTTGCACGGTGCGTTAATTGACGCGGCATTATTAGCTGACGTGTATTTGCAGATGACGGGTGGTCAGTCACAATTATTTTCAGCGGAAAAAATAGAGTCGGTTTCAGTGTCGGTAACATACAATAAAAAAATTCAACGTGCAGAAAAAACATTGCCGATTATTTCAGCAAATGAATCAGAACTGGCTGCGCATGAGTTGTTTCTTGATCGCATGCAGAAAAAGGGGAAATGTGTTTGGAGGGAAATAAATAAATCAGAACCGCGCACGCAGTAAGCGGAACAGAAATCATCAGCTGATGTAGATTGTTAAGATCAATAGACCTCTTGCATAACTTTGAGTAATGTGACGAGGTCACAGAAAAAATTTTCGAAAAAGCGGAGTGTACACGTTAGTACATGAGCATTTTGAGAAAATTTTTTCGAAGAGATTGTCCATTAATCGAGGTTATGCAAGAGGTCTAATGTCATGTGAAAATCACAATAACGAAACTTCAGTATCACACAATGCTCAGCTCCGCTTGTTACGTGCTTCGCACTCACGCGCGTTCGGTGCTTTGTCACTAGCACGGATATGTTTCGATTTCATGCAGTCAGTTTCGTCAATACCGGTCTCAACATCCACAACACAACACCCATCGCTATTCCTGACATTCCTAATAATAAAAACGTATGACTGTAGGATGGATTTGAAATGAGCGGTGAAATGGATTGCGCTTTCCCTAATGCTTTATTTGAAAAAATATTGGAAAAAATCGCGGCCACTCCTGAAATTAACAGCCATACCCCCATCAATAATCCACGCAATGAGGGTGGTGCCAATTCAGAAACAACAGCATAACCAATGGGTGATAACGCAATTTCAGCGAGTGCTAATAAAATATAAGTTATTAATGGCCACATGACAGAAATCAATCCTGATGCTGCGTCAGCAAAATAAATTCCTATTGGCAAAATAATAATGGCGGTTCCAATTAATAACAAACCAATCGAAAAAAATAATCCATGCTGAATGTCAAATCCTTTTTTGCGAAATTGATGTGTGAAATGAGCAACCAAGGGGCATCCAACGATAATAATCACCGTATTGATATTTAAAAACCATGCCGTTGGAATCGTCATATCTACCACGTGACGATTTACATTGCGCTCTAAAAACAGTGTTAACCCCATCGGAATTAATTCATATATCGTATAAAAAACCAATGATGCGATTGCAAAAATGGAATAGGCTAATAATTTTTTTCTTTCTATCTTGTTGCGTCGAGATAAAGTGATGTAAGCGATAATGAGACACATTAAAACACCCAACGTTAAAATGATCTCGGTGCTAAACAGCGCGTGGGTTAAAATAATTTGAATTAAATAAATAATGATCGCAATAAATATAAACGCAAAAACAGCGCGTAAGTAGCGTGAAAAATGGGTGATACTCGGTTTTGTCAACTGTGTGTTGATATCCGCTAATTTTTTCCAGCTTATTAATGTTAATAACAATGCAATTAAATTGATGATGCTAGTAAAAGTAAATAAGGATTCGAATTCTTGTTTCGATTGGAATAAACCCGCGATAGTGACGCCAATAAAAAAACCAATATTCATTCCGCTGTAAGTCCAGAGAAAGGCATAATCCCGTTCTTTATTTTCTGGTTGATAGAGTTGCGCAATCATGCAATTAATGCATGGTAAATCCATTCCCGATCCCACTAAAAAAATGGCCATACCCAGCATAAACGCATGTAGATTGAGTTTGGCAATCAGAAGACAGCCAATGGTTTGTAACACCATGCCGATTAAAAATAAAAAACGAAAACTTAAAAAACGTCCGCCAAAAAATCCACCCAATAAATGCAGCGCAAAATTAAAGGCAACAAAGGTTGCCATAATGTGGTTTGCTTCAACTGCAGAGACATGTAATGCTTGAATAGCAAACAAGACGAGTGTGACATACAACACGCTGTACGCTAGTGTTGAAAAAATTTGGATAAAGAAAAGCGAAGCAGCACCGGTTGGAAATGAATAATTAGACATTTTTTTTCAAGAAAGCTTTTAATTTTGGGTCAAGCATTTTTAATGCGTTTGATCCGCGAGTAATTTTGGCAATGCTCACACCCAGTGTTTCCGACATATCGCGTTGCGTCATTTTTTCTTCAAGCAATGCATCGATAATTGCAAAACGATCAGCAATATCCGCCTTTTCTTCCATTGTAAAAAAACAATCGAATATTTTCGCTAAGGTATCTGTGTCATGTGCTTTCAAACAAAGCGTGAGAAAAGATTTCCAGTTGGGTTTCATTTTATCGTGTCCTTTTATCCGCTTACTTTGTGCGCGGTTCTGCGCTATTTTTTAGTAACAGTATGCCAACAAATCTGTCGTGGATAACCGCGTTTTTTTCTCAGCATCGGCTTCAAATGCAAGCTCACCATCACGCACTGCCATTAATCGATTACCGTATTTTATTGCATAATCTAGCTGGTGCGTTGTCATTAAGCAAGTGATGCGTTTTTGCAAAATAGTCTGATGTGTCAATGCCATCACGCTGTCAGATTTTTTGGGATCGAGTGCACTCGTGTGCTCATCGAGCAACAATAGATCGGGTTGATGTCGAAGATATAATGCAAATGCCAACATTTGCTGTTCGCCACCCGACAAATTTTTCACGCGTGTTTTTAATGCTTGTGACAATGTTGGGTTAAATTGTGCTAGATAATGAGACAATTCACCGCAAGGAATTTTTTGTGATTCAATTAACGTTGCATTTTCTTCAACAGTTAACTCCAGAAAAATGCTGTCAGAAATAAATTGCGTAATCGTCACCATTTCTTTTTTGAGTGATTTAAAATCATAAGAAGCGATGGGTTTATTTTTAAATAAAATAGTACCGCTGGTTTGTTGGTAAGTGCGATTGATGAGTTTGAGCAACGTACTTTTTCCGGAGCCATTTCCACCTAAAATAACCACAAATTCACCGGGAAAAATAGCGGTAGAAACAGAGTTGATAATCTGTTTTTCGCCAACAGAAAAACAAATATTGTTAAGTTCAACAAGTGGTTTCATATTTCACTCACTCTAATCTGCTGTTGCATAGAGTTCACCGCGTTGCTTGGTGTAATGCGCGGTAGATAAAAAGACAACTAATACAAAACCTAATAATAATTGTAAATAAATGGGATTAATTCCCATGATCAATAATCCATTGAGAATTAAAAAATAAATAAAAGCACCGAGTAAACAACCCGCCATACCGCTGACTGCGCTGAATCGATCGGATTTTACCAATAATTGCGACAGCAATTTTTTTCCAATGACGACAGCACCAATAGCGGTTAAGGCCATTCCCAACCCCATATGAATATCGGCGTAGCCACTCACTTGTGCGGTCATGATACCGCACAATGCAGCCAACATATTACTGCTCGCTAAACCAATCCCTAAATAAATAGCAGGATTTTTGCCGAGCTTTTTAAGCAAATGTGGATTGGATCCAAAAGCACGTAAATGTAATCCCATCTGGCTATGTAAAAACAAACACAGAAACAGTGCTAATAAAAAAACAAATCCAATCAGAAAAAATAGCAGCACCATGGGATGATAATTTTGTAAATGCTGCAGAAAAATATGGTTGTCTAATAAACTAATATTGGGTTGATTCATTACGCCGAAATTTACGCTATACAACATAAAAACAGCAAGAATACCGGCGATCAATGAATTAATTTTGGCAACGCGTTGCATCACGGTGACACCAATACCAATAACAGCGCCGCCAATTAATCCCGCGACAATACTGATCGATTGATTTAATCCCAGCGTGATGAGTCGTGCAAAAATGGCAGCACCGAGAACAAACGTACCTTCAACCGTTAAATCCGTAATCATTAAAACGTCGTAACTCAAATAAACGCCGAGTGCGAGCGGCAGAAAAATCAGCGTTTGTTGTAGTGTGTTGAGTAGGATGGTTAGCATAATTCGGTTATCAGTTATCAGTTATCAGTTATCAGTTATCAGTTATCAGTTATCAGTTATCAGTTATCCGTTATCCGTGGGCGTGTTCCCACTCCCACTTTATAATTCCTCTACTTTATATCCTAATTTCTTCGCCGCTATTTTCACAGCAGTTGGATCGACGTGCTGTTTTACCGCTGATTTTGTATTTAAATATACAAAATAATGTTTCATGATGTGCACCGGTAAATCACCTGCTTTTTTGCCATTTAAAATTTTCGCAGCGACTTTAGCAGCGTCCACTCCAGTTTGGTATTCAGAAACGCCCAATGCAAATGCAGCGCCTTTGCTAACAGAACCATCATCTGAAGCAATCATGGGGATTTTTTTCGTGTGCGCTTGTTGCAACAACGTATTGAGTCCGCTGACAATCATTTCATCTTTCAAGATGAAAATAGCTTGGGTGTCCGGCGCGATGCTTTTGCTGATTGAGTAAAGATCAGATAATTGTGACACCATTAATTTTTGCACAGTAACATGATGTTGTTTGGCTGCTTTCTCAAATTGTTTTATTTGACTAAAAATACGATCATCAGTGCTGTACACAATGGTTAATTTTTTTAAAGTGGGCATTGCTTCATGAATAAAGTACATTCTGTCTTTGGGTGCAACTCTACTCAATACACCAGTGACATTCGCATTATTCGCTTTTTTCGCTTCTGCCTTTAAATGATCCGCTGCGATGCCAACAATCGGTTTGTTGCGAATCATGGCGATCGTCATTTGTGCTGCATTCGTACCAATGGGGGCAACCAACGTAACATCCTTTGAATTAAATTCTTGTAAAATGGAGCGTTGGATATTGATATTGCCCTGTGCATTTTTCACCAGATATTTTACAGGCGTTTTGGACTCTTTGCTAAGCGTGGTTTCAAATCCATTTACAATTTGTGTCATGGCGGGTAACGCGATAGGTACCAAAATGCCGACAGTTATTGGTTTGGGCGTGGTAGCGAATGAAATTGTGCTTAATGCGATAAGCGTGCAAAAAGTAATTGATTTGATGAGTTGTTTCATAGCAAAACCCCATGTTAATTTAAAAACTGTTGTAATGTTACATGAGTACAATAAGAATGGCAAGTGAAGTTAATTCGTGCGCGTTCCTTAATGTGACGTGTTTTGTTTTGGTATGTGGCAACTGCGCAATATTTCAATTATTATCGAAATAATCGCCAGCATAAAAAACGGAATAATTAAATAATTCAACGAAACAAATAGAATGCTGACTCCATTGATACCAATCACCAAATAAAAATAAGAAAAGACAACGACCAATTGCGCCATTTTTTCAAAAAACGGTTGATGATCGCGTGGCTTAATTTCACCGCGTTTTGGAAAATAAGCATGGATGGCGTTACTGGAATAATGGTGATTAACCAATAGTGGCAACAAGATCAGTGATGAAATAAAAGCGATCACGGCAATCGCAAGCGGTGGGAATGTGAATAGTGCGGTTTGTAAGTACTGCGAAAAATGTAAAAACAGCGCGATAACAAAAGGTGGCGCGAGCACGCCCAACAAAACATCACGAATACGATAGCCTTTCGAAATGCGCGTGAGATAACTGGCCATGATCGGGGTGAGTGATAACCACCACAACATTGAAAAAAGCATCCATGCTGTTTGCCAATGATACTGAATCCACAACGTGATGATGTCCGGTGCTGCAACTGGTTGTTGTGCCACATTTTCTCTTAACGTTGCTTCATGCGAGATGCCAGATAAAATTAAAATCGCTAATCCAAATAACAGTGCAAAAACTGGAAAACTCAGTGCCGTGGGAATTGAGCGCGAAAAAATTCTTGAAAAATATTTTTTAATAAATTGAGTCGTGCTGAGTAGTAATAAAATAACGGTGGTGAGTAGCGTCATGGGTTTAAAACCAAACGCGATATAATTTTTGAGTGGCACAAAAAAAGCGATCATTAAAAATGTCATAAACAATATGATAATGCTTAATCCCAATAGCGTGCAGCGTCGCGCAGAAATGTTGATAATCATCCCCCAGGATTCTTGAGGATCTTGTTTGAAAAGGGAAAATAAAATATTGCTGAAATAAGCATTTATTTCTTTTTTATAACTGAGAACACCCATGCCAACGGCAATCATCGCGTAGAGTGACCACGGAAATAATCCATGCTGTATTAAAAAGCTGGAAATGCTGTGTGAAAATAATTGAGAATGTATGGATGTGTTAATGACAAATAATTCGCCACTGACAAAACACATTCCCCAGTAAACGCCGAATAGTGTGAGTTGCAACAGTAAAATGCAAGTTATCCATTGTGAAAAAGATAATCGTGTTGCAACATCATCGGTGTCATACGCTAATCGTTGATTACCTAATGAAGCGAGAATCAACCACACTGCGCACCCGGTTGCTAACCAAAATCCATAAAACGAATTCAAAACAATATTTGGAAAAAAACAAAATAACAGAAATCCCAGCAGCAATAATAATGGATGAATGGTTTTTACAAAATCTTTGCGGGCTTTAATATATTTCATAACATCATTCTTCATGTCTCAAACGCGCGGTTAAAATTTGATACCAGCGATCTGACAAAATCCCCGCTTTGTGTTTGACTTCAACATCAGACAACATGCTTTGACCTTGCTCATGCAACAACATTCGTGTTGTTTGAGTAATATTTTCAGGATCGCTATCGAGCAATCGATCGCGTAAATTTTCTGAAAATACAAGATATTCACGTAGCGCTACGCGTTTACCATCAGTGGAAGGCACTAATCGTTGCCATACAATTAAGCGCAGTGTTTCGATAATATCAATCGTTCGCCCAATGCGTTCTTCTTTAGGAAAACTGCCCACCAAACGACGAATGGTTTCTGCAACACCATTGGTGTGTAGTGTGGTGTAAACAGGATGACCTGTTAATGCGGCTTCAATGACCGCGCTAATCGTTTCAGTATCGCGTGCTTCACCGACGAGAATTAAATGGGGTTTTCGACGTAATGCATTGCGCACTCCATCTGCAAATGTGGGTAAATGTTTGGGAATTTCAGATTGCGCAACAATAGAAGAAGGCATCACCACATTGTCATACACAAATTCGATTGGTGCTTCATAGGTTAATACTTTGCGATTACCATTTTCTTCTTCAGTCAATTCTTTGATGATGGATGCGAGTAAGGTGCTTTTACCAGAACCAGTTGCACCCGTGATGTAAACAACGCCTTCGCGTGGTGCCATCGCATCAATAATGGGCTGCGGTAAATGCAATGTGGATAATGCAGGTGGAGTGGATGGAATCGTGCGAATCGTAATTTGTATTCCTTCATGCCCATCGACATAACATCCGACACCATTCACGCGATAACGATAACGTTCGCCGCGACTAGGCCGTACTTCATAGTGCGTATCCAAATCATTTCCGCGCATGATTTGTGTTGTGCCATTGGGTCCGTAAATGGCATTTAATAAATCACCCACTTCTGTGTTAGATAACTTGCGTCGTGTTATTTTATGAATACGTCCGTAAACTTCCACGGTGATGGGTTCTGCTGATTGAATGGTAATATCCGATGCGTTAATTTGCTGACAATAAATCAATAGATCATCAACATTTTTTTGTTCGAATCGCGTTGGTTCGCGTGGAAATTGAAATAATTGATTTTCATTTGTCTGATTTGACATATTTTTTCGCACTCACTTGGTAATAATGGGCGTCCATTTTTTCGAGTTCGGTTGTAATTCAGATTGCGCAGTGATACGCAACACTTGATCGTTGATGCGCAATTGAGTTGCATCGCCCGTAATACCTAAGTTTGCTTTCGCAACGAATGGTGCACTGACCATGTGTTCTGCTAGTAATTTACGATACATGATGATGCCAAGCATATCGCGTTTCATGCGATTTAAATTATCAGTGAAAATGGCATCCGCTTGTTTTGCGCCGTTTATCCACCCCTCTTTGATGTAGTGATTCCACACTTGTGCTTCAGCAGCCGTTTGTGGTAACAAAGACTGATCTGACAAGGCTGGTTTCGGAAAACGTAACCACAAGTAATCGCGCCAATTGGGCGGTGCAGTGACAAAACGAGCAGGACGAATGATGCGATACGTTTTGGTATCGATGCGCAGTGTGTCATCATCATCGAGGTTTAAATTGTTATCACTGTCGACCAATACGGGTGGCAATACATTGTGACCGAGCAGTAATTGATTAAAGTCGAAAACTTGATCAAGAAAAATAGATTCTGCTTTCAATGCCAAATCAATATTTCTGGATTGCCACGCTAGTCCACCACGTGCGCCGAGTGAGGTGGCGGCTTGCTGAATTGCGGCTAATCGAATTGGATTGACCTGATCACCGCCGCGCGGTAGTTGTGGAATGGAGATGTAACCGACTTCTGCATTGAGTGTGGCAGCAGAATCATTCGCAAAAATCACATTCGCATAGGATAACGCGAGTGTACTCGCTATCGTGACGCCAATACGGCGAATGTGTTTTGCGAATCTCATCGTTATTTCTACTCAAATTAATTGCTGTGATAACGAAGTTCAATTGTGCGCGAACTCGCATAAACAGCGACATCTGCTTTCATTACCACTTGATACAGGACGTTACGTAAAATATCAGCAATGGGTTTGTTTCTGATATTCAGTGATACCAAAACAGGCAACATCGGTTTTTTACCAATGATGCGCAGATGATAATTCGTTGCTTGTGCGATTTTTTTCAATAAAGGTTCAACAGGCCCGGTCCAACTGATCGATGCCATTTTTCCCATACCAGGTATTCGTGTGTCGAATGGTTTACGCAATTTTTTTGGTGGATGCACTGTCATTTGCACCGCCGATAATTCTTGCAATGACTTCCCAACGACAACAGCGGCTTCCGCAATTTGTTGTTGTGATTGTTCGTCAGTGACTTGTGCGGGTACGCGATCAGTCGGTAAATATTTTAAGTTGAGATCAACAATTTTTTTTCCATCTGAGCAGCTACTTAATAAAAAAATTGCTGAGATAAGTGAAACCAGTCGTGCTAAATTCCATACATGCTTTTTCATCGTCGGTTTTACTGCCTTGATCATTCGCTCTATTCCATGCTAAACACGTTACATTAAAGTAACATTAAATGCTTCAGTCGCCAATCGACATGGGTTTTATTTCTATTTTTCAATGAAATTGAGCTTATTTAAAAATAAAATAGATTAAAATTTGAACAGAAAAAAAGATCATGCCTTCCTCACCAACGTCACTCCATCTCCCACTGGCAGCATGCACATCGTTACGCGCGTATCGTGATAAATTTTTTTATTGAGTTCGCGAATGGTGCGTGTGTTCTCATCCTGATTGTTAAGATTAATAACTTCACCATCCCACAACACATTATCAATGGCGATTACGCCACCGGGTCGTACGAGTTGTAAACAATACTCGTAATAGTGAATATAGTTTGGCTTGTCCGCATCAATAAAAGCAAAATCAAATGCATTTTGTTTTTTGTCAGCAATTAATTTATCGAGCGTTTGAATGGCTGGCGCAAGATGCAAGGTAATTTTATTTTGCAATTGCATTTTTTCCCAGTATTTTACTGCTAAACGCGTCCAATCGACGCTGAGATCGCAACACGTCACATGACCATCGTCGGGCAATGCCAATGCCATGCAAATAGAACTGTAGCCGGTAAAAGTGCCTATTTCTAAGATGTTTTTTGCATTAATAGCTTGCAACAAGACACGAAGAAATTGACCCAGTTCTGGAGAAATTTGCATGGGCGCTGCTTCAAAAGTAGCAACTGTTTCTTCGCGCAATGATTTTAATAAAAATGATTCTTGCACGCTGTGTTGATGTAAGTAGTCGATTAATTCAGAGGTTATTGATAATGTGTGTGAGGACATACTCATCGTTTCCTGTTTTGTGTTCTTTGCGATAACATACCACTGATAACGGATAACGGATAACTGATAACTGATAACTGATAACGGATAACTCACATTATGGCAATTAACCCCGATGCACATTGGCGAGATTCAGCGCGACCCGTGAAATTTTTTATGTGGGATGGTCGCGCCGCTTTTCCGGTGGTGATTTTTTTGATTCATATTGCGTGGTGGACCTTTCTCTTGACCGTTGCATTGATCACTTTTTTTTCAGTATTAAATCGTTATGGATTTACGCCGATCGTATTCGCACGGTGGTTGCGTAGTTTGATTGGTGGTAGCCGTAAAATGGCAATACCGTGGTGGATGACATGATTAATTTAGAAAAAAAATTAACGGTGATTGTAAAACAAATGGGTGTGAATTTTACATTGAAAGGCAGTTCCGCAGCACTCAAAGAAGTTTTTTCTGACACTGGTTTGTTGCCTGGATTAACCAAACGCGCGGATCAGTTGGCGCAATTGTGTTTAGGTTATGGGTTGGGTGCGACTTACGAAGATGTCGAAGGCGCTTTGTTGGGTGTGAAAGTTAATTTTGATGAATTTACGCCGGATTCGTTGCGATTGTTATGCATTGTGGATGTGTTAAATGAGCTTGTAAAAAGTAGTCCAACTCGAGGCGAAGTGCCGCTGGATGAGTTGATGTATGATTAGTTATCAGTTATCAGGGATCAGTTATTCGATAAATTCCATATCCAGCAAATCCCCTAAAATCTGCTAAACTTAAGTAAAACGAATTGATTTTCTTAATATTTTTTTAAGGTTGAGCCTGTACGATATCAAGGAGGTAGAGAGAATTATTAAGCCATGGAATGGGTGGTATAAGACAGTAACATGGCGCAGAGGTAGATTTTATGTCAAGCAAACCATCATCTTTCATTAGCGATAATACAGAAAAAGCAACGGGCGAAAATGCTGCTTTAGCAAAAAAACTTCAAGCTGCTCTTGCCGATTTTGAGGGTGTGTTAACACACACTGTTCATGCTAGAAACGGTAACGATGTTATTAGTGCAACGACGCCCAACTCAGGAAAACCGCAAGGACCTTAATTCCTGTTAAAATAGATTATGGATAATACATCTGCACTCATTTCTGATTTCAAAGGTCAGGAACTCAAGAAAAAATTATTGGAATGCCTCGATAAAGAGGCGCGTGAGTTTTCTGACGTCGCGCGACAATATTTTGATAAAGGCCAGCTTTCCGTTGACGACCGAACCGGTTTATTAACTGCCGTGATCAATGCGGTCGATCACGTTGTGGCAGCGGGCGATTGGAATAGTTCATTATTTCTGCGTAATATCATCAAACCACTGATTGCCATTAAAGCGGAAGCAGAAGCAGAATTAGGTAATTTACAAAATAAAGCAGAACATTATGCGATATATCATGCGGTTCCCATCGCAGGTGATGAGCTTGAAGTTTATATTTCGTTGTTTCAGAGTGACGGTTACAATATTGGTAAGTGGGCGATGCAGTTGCGATCATTGGATCGATACATGGTGGGTCGTCCGGTTTATCAAAATGAAATGGATGTTGAAAAACGGATTCGTTTGCGCGCCTCCGGTGGCAATGAAGCCTATGTTGTCGTGGTTGTGAAGAAAAAAGATGTGATGCCGCAACCGCTCGCTGGTGCATTGAAAGATCAATTTGATCATTTATTATTGACGTTGAAAGAAAGGGCAGTGAGCAGCGGAAGAATTACGGCTTTTATTCATCAAGGTGTTCGTTATTATTTTGTGGATGGGCAGCTAATTAAGGGATAAAAACGGAATGAATCCAGGTCAACAAAATCCCGGCGCGGACCAGTCTTCCAATTTTTTTTGGTTGATTGCGTTGTTGTTTGGTGTTGGTTTGGTGATTTGGTGGGTTGGTAGACAATACGTCGTGATTCCTTTTTTTTGGGTTCGTTCTTTCGAGCTCGATCTGATTCGTTGGTTTTCAATTTATGCTGGGCCCATCGCGCATTTTCTTCATCTTTCTGTGCCTTCAATTCGCGAAATTGATCAATTACAACATTTCATGAAAGTCGCTGATCCCAGCAAAATGGATTGGAAAAACTTCAGCATGGTCAATGTTTCCATTGGTGCTTGGACGAAGTTTCCCATCGGAATTATTTTTTTGTTACTGGCTGCATTTTTGGCGTGGCGAGGAACAGGACAATTCCAGCATATTTATAGCATGAAATCGTTACGTCAGATTGGACAAGCAGTATGGCCAGAAATTACACCCGTTATTTCATTGGATTTGGTGAAAGAAAATATTGATAAAGGCCCATGGGCGATGGCGCAATTGCCGCTCGATTTTTGTCGTCAACATGAATTACTGTCTGTTAAAACAGTGGCTGGAAAAAAAATCTGGGCATTAAAACAAAAACCGGCCTATCGTTTATTTACTTTACAGTTGGGACCGATGTGGAAAGGGTTGGATGTGTTGCCGATTCATATCAAAGCATTGGTTTTTATTTTTTTAGCGAGAGCAACCGGTCAACGTCCCGCGGCAAATGCTTTGCTGAGACAAATTGCTGCATCAGCCGCAACGGGAAAGCTTGATTTTACCGGTGTTTCAGAACAAATAAAAACATTTCAGAATCACCGAATTGTGAAATGGGTCGAGAAACGTCACGCTTACATGGCAACATTCATGGCAACGTTATTAGAAATTGCGCGTAGCGATGGTGTGCTCGCCTCTGCTGAATTTTTGTGGTTAAAACCAGTGGATCGTCGTTTATGGTTTGTGTTGAATTCAGTGGGTCGTCGCACCAGCGTGGTTGAGGTGGCTGGTGTGTTTGCGCACTGGAAAGCAGAAAAAAAACTGGGACGCATGTTAAAGACACCGATAGTGAAAGGGGCGGTCGATGCATTGGAAGAAGCATTGCAAAATATTTTGCTGATCGAAGAAGGTGATGAATGGCGTACAATCAACGAGGGCTAGACTCTCATCAAGAGCAAAGCCAATCGAAAATCATTCGTGATACGCGCACGTTGGGTATGCGTGTTAAGGATACGCTTAAAAACCAAGTGTCACTGTCGATTGTGATGTTGGTTTGTGCAACAACCTGCTTTATTTTGGGATACCTCAGCGAAATAATTTTAGTGATCGGAATGATTTGTTTTTTTTATGGGTTTTTTCAGAAACGTCATTTGCCTTTTCGCATGCCGCTGGTTTCTCATGAAAAGGATTTTAATGATATTTCACCCACTGGAAAACCACATTTAGCGCGCGGCATTTATTATTTTGGAAATGAAATTAAGACAACGAATGAATTATGGTTTAGCAATGTCGATATGCGAACACACGTTTTAATTTTCGGATCAACGGGTTCGGGTAAAACACAAGCGTTACTAGGCATTACGTATAATGCATTATTACAAGCATCCGGATTTATTTATGTTGATGGTAAAGGTGATAACAGTTTATATGCGTCGATATTTTCGATGGTGCGATCGATGGGTCGCGAAGATGATTTATTGCTAATTAATTTCATGACGGGTGCACGTGATATTATTGGTCCGCAAGAAGGTCGTTTATCTAACACATTAAATCCATTTGGTTCGGGCTCATCCAGCATGTTATCAAATTTGGTGGTGAGTTTGATGGGGACTGCGCAGGCGGGTAGTGGTGATGCAGATATGTGGAAAGGTCGTGCGATTGGTTTTGTAGAATCATTAATGAAAGTGCTCGTTGCGATGCGCGATGCGGGACATATTTTGTTGGATGCCAATACCGTTCGTAATTATTTTCACTTGCCGAAACTAGAAACCATTGTGCTTGATAAAGTTTTTCCGCGTGACGGAATGGAATCGGTGAGCTTGGAAAATTTTCCGCCCGTTGTGTTGGAGGCGTTAACCAATTATGTATTAACGCTGCCGGGATTTAAAAAAGAGAGTAAAGGAAAACAAGTTTCTCAAGTGTTTGAACAACACGGTTATATCACCATGCAATTGGTACGTATTTTTACGTCGTTAGCTGATACGTATGGACATATTTTGCGTGTGCGTTTACCGGAAGTGGATTTATCTGACGTGGTATTAAATCGCCGTATTTTATGCGTGTTATTGCCTGCGTTGGAAAAATCTCCGGAAGAATTATCAAACTTGGGAAAAATTATTATCGCCACGTTGAAATCGATGATGGCAGCAGGATTGGGTGACAGTGTTGAGGGGGCGTGGAAAGATTTAATTGATCGAAAACCAACGAATGCGGAAACACCCTATTTATGCGTGTTGGATGAATATGGTTACTATGCGGTCGAGGGTTTTGCTGTGGTGCCTGCACAAGCCCGTTCGCTTGGATTTTCTGTTGTTTTTGCAGGACAAGATTTACCAACATTTCAAAAAGCATCAAAAGAAGAAGCCGCATCCATTGGCGCGAATACCAATATTAAAATTTGCATGAAACTAGAAGATCCGACTGACACGTGGGATTTCTTCATGAAAACAGCAGGTGAAGCGTATGTGACACATGTGGATAGTTTTCAAGTGGATCAAGGCAGTGTATTGGGAACGTATACGGATGCCAAAGGCGCACGTCTTGAAAAACGATCACGAGTTGATTTACTGGACTTAAAAGAACAACGTGAAGGGGAAGCGCATTTCTTTTTCAAATCAAAAATTGTGCGTGGTCGGTTTTATTATGCCAATCCAGTACCCGTGAAACGGTTACACTTAAATCATTTTCTGATGGTAGATGCGCCTTCTGATGAAGTGGTGAATCAATTAAAAAGATCACTCGATGTGTATCGTTCATTGGATGCCTCTGCGCGTGCAGGATGGAAACCGTTAGATTTGCCTGAAAATGAAGAGATTGATCGTACGTTAACATTGATGCAGCAATTTCAAGCGTTGCCCGTTATGTCACGTATGATGGCGGTATTGTCACATTTTGAGGAACCCATTGAAGTGGCAGATGAAATTCCATTGGATTTTTTCGAAGAAGCAGCACAAACACAATTGGAAACTGTGTCAGATCGCTTAAATATTTTTACGCCATTACATATGACGGATTATCTTGAAAAATTATGGATACCTGATGATCCCAAGTTCCGCGCTGAAATTTTAAATCGTAAACAAGTGCGTGATCAAATAGAATACTTGCAAAGATTGTGCGGAAAAACAGGACGACAAGCAACAACCATTGCAACAGAATTGGTGGGTGATATGGATCGCGGAACGGATTATCCACCAGCACCATTGGATCCACCAGTGTTGCCACCACAAATTACCGCAAAACTCTATGAAATTATTGACGGTGTCACGCTGAAGAAAAAAGAAACGACAGAAAATAGTTCGTAACTTTTAATGCTTTCTTAAGGATGTTTTGGTAGATTATTGTTTGGATCGATAGGGCGGAGTGAATTCGCGTCCAGGGTGTATTTGTCGTGACATGGAAAAAAGTAAATGGACACGAAAAAACGAATAGGAATTCTGCTAAGCGGACTAGTCATCGTGAGCATCAGCGGATGTTCGCATAATCCGTGTAAAAAATACCTCAAAAATCCCCCTTATGTGCCCGAGCAGAAGCTCGTAAAATTGAAAAAGCCCATTAATGCGTTACAACAGCGTCAGTATGATTTTTGTATGTTGGAAAAAAATGGCGTGGAAGTAATTCGAATTGGTCAAACGTGGAAGTTCGTTTTTCCGAATGAGGATTTATTTGATAACGATACGGCGGAAATTAACGATCACTATTTACCCGTGTTAGCTATTGCTGCGGACTTTATGAAAACATATTCCAAAATTTCAGTTGAAGTGGCCGGTTTCTCAAATAGAGCAGAAGATGATCCTATCACTAAATTTGGTAGTTACACGGATGAGTTGACCGAGCGACAAGCGCAGTCGGTTGTGCGGTATTTAACAGAAAAAGATATTAATGCGAGATTGATTTATGCGATAGGTCGTGGAAATGCCAAACCGGTTGCGTGGGATGGTACACCGCTGGGACGTCGATATAATCGTCGCGTTGAAGTGACTTTTCGTTATTATCGCGGTAATACGGCGTGGTATTGATTACAAATAAACGAGTGACGCATGAGCACTGATTCACAAGAGATAGAACAAAAAGTAAATGAGTTTTATCGTGATCAATATCGCCGCACGATGAAATGGTTGTGGTATATGGTGTTGGTGTGCGCCGTGCTTTCTGTAGTGTTAGCATGGATGTCATACGATCGAAAACAGCCCGCTTACTATGCAGCGATCACAACGGGTGAAGTGGTTCCCATGCATTCTTTGTCGGAACCGATTGTGACCAGTGATTTTATTCGCAAATGGTCAGCGCTAACCGTTAGGTTGATTTACAACTTGAACTTTTCAACTTATCAACAACAATTGGCGCGTGTACAAGATCGATTCTCTGCTGCAGGGTGGGAAAAATTGAATGATGCATTGAATGCATCCGGATTAATTAAAAATTTAGTGAGTAGTCGTTTGATTATTAGTTCAGTGATTTCAGGACCACCCATTATTCTTTCACGTGTTATTCTGAATGGCCGATTTACCTGGACAGTACAAATGCAATTGTTGGTTACTTACACTGGCGCGAGTGGATCGACGAAACGTGGAATGATAGCAACATTGGTAATTCAGCGTGCACCGACACTCAATGCACCGCAGGGTATTCAAATCGTTAGTTTTAGTTTGCAATCTGCGCAACCGTAAGAACCGTAAGATGGATAAATTATGGCGGAAGAAAATCAAAATAAAATTCAAGAACAGGGCAGTAATAAAAGTGGGCTTACAATGGTTTTATTGCGCAATGCATTTTATCGTGATAATTATCGTCGCGCGACGCTTGCGCTAATCATGCTGGTTTTTATTAATATTGTCTTAGCGACTGCCGTATCTTATCGTTATTTCAATCCGCCGCAGCCGCAATATTTTGCGGCAAATAGTCAGTATCAACTCATTAAATTTCATCCGTTGAGTGATCCCGTGGTGAATAACAATTATGTGTTGCAATGGGTTTCAGATGCGGTGCAACAAGCATTTGGTTTGGACTTTATTCACTGGCGTCAGCAATTACAGCAAGCCTCTAACAATTTTACGCCCAGCGGTTGGTACTGGTTTTTGCAGGCATTTAAAAAAAGTGGTGACTTAGATACGCTGGTTAAATTGAGCATGGTTTCAGATGCGCAAATTACGGGTGCGCCGGTGATTCAATATCAAAGTGTATTGGATGGTGTGTATGTTTGGAAAATTCAAATTCCCGTTATGATTACTTATACGAATGTGAACAAAACCATTCATCAACCGTTGAGTGTAACGGTTATTGTAGAACGTGTTCCGGTGCAAGATAATCCCAATCAAATTGCCATTAACCAATTCTTACCAACGGCAACGGCGGGGTAATGAAAGTGATAAAAAGAATTTTTTCAACAACGATATTGGCAGTGAGTCTAAGCGGTATTGCGATGGTAGCGTCTGCTGCGCCTGTGGTGTTGCCAGCACCGAAGGCAAGTACAACAATGAATTCGCTGTTGGCACAAAATGAGCCGAATTCAGCGCCTTCTGCTGCTCAAAAAATGCCAATAACAACGCCTCCTGCTTCTTCTGATGTAACCTCATCTGATGTGGCACCATTACCAGGCGCTACTTTTGTGGATGATGGTACAAAAGCGCCCCTTGTTTCAACTACTGAGCAGCAATCAGCTTCGCCGAATCTATTGGGAAATACTGCTACGGGACGTCAAGCATTCGCACAAATGGTGCGTAATTTAATGCCGTTAAATCCAACGCAAATTGTGTCATTACGCAATATGTTTGATCAAAGTCAACGTGCCATTGCGGAATATCCCGGTGTTCCGCCTAAACCAACGTCAAGTTCAGTGATGGTAAACATGTCGCCGGGTGCAGCACCACCGGTTATTCGACTTCGTGCAGGCTATGTCACTTCATTGGTTTTTTTGGATTCGTCTGGTCAACCATGGCCGGTGACCGGATATGATTTGGGAAATCCAAAAGCATTCAATATCCAACCCACAGCGCCAGATGGGAAAGGCGATATGTTAATCGTGCAAGCGTTAGATCGTTACAAACAAGGTAATTTGGCGGTGATGCTGAAAGGTGAAAACACCCCGGTCATGTTAACGCTTATGCCTGGCCAACGCGCAGTGGATTATCGTGTGGATTTACGGATGCCGGGATTGGGACCTAATGCGGCGGCTAATATCAGTGGATTGCCGCAAGCGGCAGATCCGTTGCTGATGGATTTCTTGGATGGTGTTACACCACAAGGAGCGAAATTGATTAGCGTGAGTGGTGCGCCAGCGCAAGTATGGTTATTTCAGAATCGTCTTTTTTTAAGAACGCGTGTGACCGTGTTATCACCCGGTTGGATTCAAAGTATGAATAGTCCTGATGGAACTCATGTTTATGAGCTAGAGAAAACGCCAGTGGTGCTGGCTTCTCAGCGTGGCGAGATGATTCAGTTATCGATTAAAGGATATTGATGCTATGCCCGAATCTCCAAAAACAAAAATGCCGTTACTCAGTAATGCTAAGGCGCGTGTATTTCTAGCATTGGGTTTGATTTTAATTGTGGTAGCAGTGATCACATTTGTTATTCACTGGCAGACAAAAAAAGCGGCCAGTGAAGGAACGATTGCCGTTGCGAGTGGTCCCAAAATTTCTTCTATTCCAGGTGCTGGAGAACCTTCTGCTGCCTACGTCAAAGCACAGACACAAGCAAATGTGGCTGGTGCAGAAGCAGCGCGCGCATCTGCCACCGCTTTCGTTCCAACCATCACACGCCCTGGCTTTGTGGGTGACCCCGATCAATTTGGGCAAGAACCAGGGGGGGTAGGAAAACAGTGTGGTGTGAATAAAGTAGTGTTGATGTATAAACCGAATCCGGCTAGTTGCACACCTAAAAATCTGGAACTGGCGAGACAAACGGGTGTGACGGCAGAAGAACTCATGTGTCAGGGTTGTAGTTGCCCCGCTTTAAAAATGGCGGGTTACACCATTGGCGATTTGAAAAATATCGGAATGACAGCTGAGCAATTGCATCAATGTGGATACAGCTTGCAAGATTTAATGAATGCAGGATTTAGTGCTTCTGATTTAAAACAAGCCGGCTTTAGTGCGCAAGATCTCAAAAATGCGGGATTTAGCGCGGGAGAATTAAAAGCTGCTGGATTTGATGCAGCCGATTTGAAAAAAGCAGGATTTACGAATGCGCAAATACTCAATGCGGGTTATGAAAAAACCACTTCCGCTGCGTGTGATGTTGCAACATTGACGAAAGAACGTGAAGCGGGTAAGTCCGCTGCCGATCTGAAGAATCAAGGTTGTGATGTTGCAGCACTCAAAGCAGCTGGATTTACCGCGGCGCAATTAAAACAAGCGGGATTTTCCGCCAATGATTTAAAAACTGCGGGATTTAGTGATGCAGATTTAAGCGCGGCTGGTTTTTCTCCGACAGAAATTAAAGCGGCCGATGCTGCAGTTGGAAATTGCAGTGTAGAAAAATTGAAAAAAGAGCGTGAAGCAGGTGCTTCAGCGACTGCGTTACGCCAACAGGGTTGTGGATTGGCCGCATTAAAAGCAGCAGGATTTTCGGCAGCGGATCTGCGTGCAGCAGGTTTTTCTGCTGGTCAATTGAAGGCGGCCGGATTTTCAGCAACAGAGTTAAAAGACGCTGGTTTTTCTGCAGGAGATTTGAAAAGCGCGGGTTTTTCCGCAGCGGATTTAAAGAACGCAGGTTATTCTGCAACGGAATTAAAAAACGCGGGATTTAATCCTGCGGAATTAAAAGATGCGGGATTTAGTGCGGCTGATTTAAAAAATGCAGGATTTAGTGCAGGTCAATTGAAAGACGCGGGATTTAGTGCGGCTGATTTAAAAAATGCAGGATACAGCGCGACTGATTTGCGAACCGCTGGATTCACCCCAGGTCAATTGGCTTCGGCAGGTTATAGCGCGAGTGAATTACGGGCTGCTGGCTTTAGCGCGAAAGAATTACGTCATGCTGGATTGAGTGCAGCTGATTTACGCGAAGCAGGTTATAGCTCAAATGAATTAAAAGCAGCGGGTTTTACCAAAGGTGATTTGTTGCGTGCGGGCTACGCAGCAGGTGAAGCAGGATATGCGGCGACTGCTGCAGCACCAGCCGACACTGAAGCGGCAATGTCAGCACCAGCAGGAACATCATTGCCTTCGATTACAGGAAATACACCCGAGGCGCGTTTGGCTGATTTTGAGAAAAAACAGCAACAAGATATGAGTGAGCAGCAACGACGCGATCACATTCAGCGTTTGCAAAATTTTATGAATCAGCAAGCAGAAAAATTGTTGGTGGGTTGGAGCCATGTTGATATGCAACAAACACAAAAGACGCCTCCAGAAAAACCCGCATCAGAAAAAGAAGGTGCTGGTGGTGGAGTGGGTAATCATGGTCATGGTTCGGGTGGGATAGCAGCTCAAGGTGGTTCAGTTATTAAAGCGGGTACGGTTTTATTCGCGGTAATTGATACGTCCATTAACAGCGATGAAAATACACCGATTATGGCGCGAATTGTCACAGGTGAATTAAACGGTAGTAAATTATTGGGCTCGTTCTCCAGACGCCACAAACGATTATTGATCACATTTAATTTATTAAACGACCCGCGTTATGAGAAAAGTATTTCATTGTCTGCCGTTGCCATTGATCCCGACACAGCAAGAACAGCAATTTCCGGACAAGTGAACAATCATTACCTTTTACGATATGGAACGCTTTTTGCTTCTGCTTTCCTAGAAGGAGTTGCTACGGGTATTCAGAACCAAGGTGTTACTTCCAATTGTTTGGTAGCAGGATTTGGTTGTACCGTGCAACAAACTGCTTTAACGAGTCGACAACAAGTTTTGGTGGGATTAGGTAAAGTCGGATCTGCTTATGCGCAAAACATGGGGCAAAATTTTAATCGCGCACCCACAATTCGAATACCGGGTGGTACGGGTATTGGTGTTTTGGTGATGAGCGATTTAACAATGCCGGCAAAATGATAGGGTATTACTATGGTTGATGAACACAAAAATATGTCTTCTGATGATGAATATCAGTTTCCACAAGATGAATACGTGACAACAGGTACGGAGTCGCACGCTGCGCCGGAAGCGGTTGCTGATCAGGGTGTGGTCGCTGCTTCAAAGAGCGTGCGTTTCAAAGAGATTGTGGATCGGTTATTTGGCTCAGTATTGTTTAGAAATAAGCGAATTTTAGGCGCTATTATTGCAACCCTTGTTTTAATAATCGTGTTTCGTTTTTTTTATTCCAATACTCCGGTACCTGTAAAGCCAGTGGTTCAAGAGCAGCAACAACCTATTGAACAACCGAGCAATGGTGGTATGTTGAATTCACTTGATGCGCTGAAGGCGCATTCCAGTCAGGCGCGATCGCAGATAGCAACATTGCAGGGTCAAGTGACCGATATGCAAAGCGCGATACAACAATTGCAAACATCTCATCAGCAATTACAACAATCGATAGAATTTTTAAATAGCCAGATAAAAGATTTGTCGACAGAAATGAATAAAGTACTGTCCGCTGCCAAATTAAAATCGAGTGCTCCACAAGTGGTTTATCATTTGAGAGCAGTATTGTTGGATCGTGCTTGGATTACGTCAAAGAACGGTGAAACAAAAACTATTACGGTCGGTGATAAGTTGACTGATTACGGTACGGTTCGTTCTATTGATCCACAGACAGGTATTGTGATGACAAGCAGTGGCAGGAAGATTGAATATGGTCCGAATGATCGATAGCAGCATGTGAGTTGGGGGCATTATGGCGTTTGCAAGACACGTAATGGAAAATTTCAGCACGATAGGCGTTATCCTAAACAGCGTGGCGGTATTTCTTGGTGTCACGATGACATTTAGTGCTATTTTTCAGCTAAAAAAATATGGTGAGCAACGCACTATGATGTCGAGTCAACATTCTTTGGCGGGGCCGATGATGATGTTGGTATGTGGTGCGATGCTACTTATTCTGCCCGAATTCATCGACTCTATGTTGCTGGCGTTTTGGAATAATGATGTACCTGGTTCATATCAAGGAGACACGACTGGTTGGGGCTCACTTGTTCCTGCCATTGAAGTATTCGTGAGAGTAGTTGGTGTGGGTGCTTTTATTCGGGGAATTGTGCTGATGTCTCGAGTGGGTGGGCAGCAATCGCAACAAGGTACGCTGGGTAAAGCGGTTGTTCACATGTTCTCTGGTTTATTGTGTATTCACATTACTGGCACGATCAGTTTGCTCAAGAATATTTTAGGATTAAATTGATGATTACAAAGGGTCTGTGTATTATTAATTAACGTTTAAATTGAAATGGGGAGAAAAGTGATGTTGGGAATAAAAAATCGTTTTTTGAATGGGGAGTTACTCATACGATTATTAATTATTATTGCAGGTATATTTTTCACAACAGCAGCGTTGGCAGCTACTACACAGCTTACATTAACCACCATTAATTCGCGTGTTTCTGCTGGTATCGGTAATGTGGTGTCGATTATGCAAGACGTTGCATTGGTGGCTGGTATCGGCTTTATTTTTTCAGCTTTTTTTAAATTTCACCAGCACAGACAAAACCCACAACAAATTCCATTGAGTCAAGGTATCACCTTACTCGTGATTGGCGCTGGCCTAACTGTTTTCCCACATTTATTGAGTACCGCTTCTCAAGGTGTATTTGGTACGGGTATCACAAAGGCGGGTGACACAGGAATTAAAAGTGTGGTTGCAACTGGATAAGGTTGATTAATTTTGGGTGTGTTACGTGATATTGAATTAGCCGCGACCCCCACGAATTGGCGGCTGTTTATGGTGAGAAAGGCGGATCCCGCCTTTCTTGCTTTTCAGACAAAAATACACAGCCGCGATCGTTTCACTTGTCAGTTTTGTGGTTTCCAAGCGAAAGATCATATGGAAACCATTAATTTGAACGGTAATTATCTTGAAAATAAAAAAGATAATTTAGTGACAGCCTGTAGTTTGTGCGCACAATGTTTTTTTTTGGAAGCGATTGGTAAAAGTGATTTTGGGGGCGGTGTATTAATTTATATGCCTGAGATGCGACAAAATGAATTGAACGCATTATGTCACGTCATTTTTGCCGCGATAGTTTATCGTTTGCATACAGCGAAACAAGCAAAAGACATTTATCGCAATTTAAGATTACGCGCGCAATTAATTGAGGAAAAAGTGGGTGAAGGATTGAGTAATCCTGCACAATTTGGTCAGATGTTAATTGAAGCAGGTGAACAAAAAAAACGTCCTGCGATTCAAGATACGATAGTAAAAACATTTCGTTTATTGCCCAATATTTCGCGTTGCTCTGCTGAAATTATTGCATGGGCAAAAGCGGGAATTGAAACAGTTGGATAACCATCATGAGCATAGTGTCAGGCGTTTCCGATTTTCTGGGTTCTTTTTTTTCATGGATGAGTACGTCGCTTCGACAAACCACAGCATCTTACTGTGATTTGCAAACAGCTGATAGCCCCACTGTGTTGGTCAATAATGATGGTTCATTGTTATCAATCATTCGTATTGATGGTGTGAAATCTCTTATTGGGCGTGAAGAGTTTGAGCAAATTCAGTTGGGTTTTCAACAATCATTGCAAACCACGATGTCTCAATCAGGACATACGATTCAAGTTTATTTTAATTATAACAAAGAGCTGGTTAAATCTGAAATCACTGATATTCTCGCACCAGCGCGTGCAACTGCAGAACGATTGGCATTACAGTTAGAAGATTTATTTTCGGAACGTATTCGACATTTATCACGATATTGTGCGCACGAAGAATGTTATATGGTGCTGACCACAGGCGTAGTGTCACTGACTGCTGAACAAATAAAACGCGCCAATAAAGAAAAAACAAATTTAATTAAAAAGCAGCATATTCCGCCATTTCAGTACACACAAAATATTATTGCGGCTGTGCCTGATTTACGTGAAAGTCATGATTCTTTTGTGCGTACAGTAGTGAATGACTTCCAGCAATATGGATTAATTGCTTCATTACTGGAAGTGCATGATGCTGTGCACGCGATTCGAGTGAGTGCTGATGCGGCTTTTACTGATCTGGAATGGAAACCCGTTTTACCCGGCGATCCATTTACCATCAAAGGGTTGAAAAATATTAAAGGCGAAATATCGGATGTGCTGTGGCCGTCACTGGTAAAACAAATTATTCCGCGTGATGCAGAAGTGCTGAATTTACGCACTGTGCGTGTGGGTGATTATGATTATTCAACAGTGTGCATCGATTTATTTCCAAAAGAAATTCAAACTTTCGTTCGTTTGTTTTCAAGAACGCTGCAAGCACAAATTCCTTGGAGAATTTCATTTTCAATTGAAAGTGATGGATTGGGTTATGCTGCTGTTCGCTCCGCAATTGCATCCGTATTAGCAATCACTTCTGCGCAAAATAGATTGATTAACGATTCCATCAAATTGTTGCAATACATTAAGTTAAATACCGATGATGCTGTCGTTCGGTTGCGTGTGGCGGCATCCACTTGGGCGCCTGCAGGTGATGAACGTTTGTTGCGCGCGCGCGCATCGATGTTGGCAAAAGCCATTCAAGGGTGGGGATCATGCGATACGTCTGAAATTTCTGGTGATGCTTTTGAAGGAACAGTATCAACGATGTTGGCGGTATCGCAAAAAAATATTGCTAATCCTAGCATTGCACCGCTCTCTGATGTGTTGCGTATGCTGCCACTGTTTCGTCCCGCATCGCCTTGGAAAAATGGCGCAATATTATTTCGTTCTCCCGATGGAAAACCATGGCCGTATCATCCGGGATCCAGTCAACAAACCACGTGGATCGATTTATTTTATGCGCGTCCAGGTTCGGGTAAATCCGTTTTATCAAATACTATTAATTTAGCCGTTTGTTTGTCTTCTGGTATTATGCGGTTGCCGCGTATCGCAATCATTGATATCGGCCCATCGAGCAGCGGATTAATTTCGTTGTTGAAAGATGCGTTGCCATTGAATCAAAAACATTTGGTAGCGCATCATCGATTGCGCATGAAAACAGACTACGCGATTAATCCATTTGACACGCAATTGGGTTGTCGTTATCCCATGCCGCCGGAACGCGGATTTTTAGTTAATTTTTTAACCTTGTTAGTGACACCCGTCGGTAATGAAAAAGCCTATGACGGTGTGTCTGACATGGCGGGATTGGTTGTTGATGAGTTATACAAAGCATTTGCTGACGATGGCAAACCCAATGTGTATTCACCCGGCATGTCAGAGGTGGTTGACGGTATTTTAGAAGAAATTGGTTTTGTGCGTGATGCGCAAACCACATGGTGGGAAGTGACTGATGCATTGTTTATGGCGGGATTTCCACATGAAGCGAGTTTAGCGCAACGTTATGCAATGCCCGTGTTAGCAGACGTGGCGGCGATTTGTCGAATTCCTGCGATACAAGATTTATATGGAAAAATTACCACTCCGACGAACGAAGATTTAATTCACGCATTTGCTCGCATGATTTCAAGTGCGGTGCGTGAATATCCGATTATTTCGCAAACCACGCGATTCGATTTGGGTGAAGCAAAAGTGGTAGCACTTGATTTGGATGAGGTGGCGCGTAGCGGAGGTGATGCAGCAAATCGTCAAACCGCAGTCATGTATATGCTGGCACGTTATGTTTTAGCGCGCCATTATTTTTTAATTGAAGACAATGTGGCAGATATGCCGGAAGCATATCGCAGTTATCATCAAACACGCATTGGAGAAATTCGTGAAGATCCAAAACGCATTGTCATGGATGAATTTCATCGCACATCCAAAGCACAAGCGGTGCGGGATCAGGTTGTGCAAGATATGCGAGAAGGTCGTAAATGGAAAGTGCAAATTGCATTGTTGTCGCAATCGATTGAAGATTTTGATGAAGTCATGGTTGAGTTTGCGACCTCTATTTTTATTATGGAAGCAGGGCCAGAACAGGCAGTGCAAAAAACATCACAAGTATTTGGTTTGACGAACACAGCGCGACAAGCTTTAAAAACACGGGTGCATGGACCCGGCGAAGGGGGTGCTACATTTTTGGCGCAATTTGCTACGAAAGCGGGCGTGAATACGCAATTACTCACATCAACATTGGGACCCATTGAATTGTGGGCATTGAATACGTCTGCTGAAGATGTTTACATCCGTAATCATTTGTATCAAAAAATTGGTCCCCGTGCAGCGCGACAATTACTCGCAAAAAATTATCCTAACGGTACGGCAACCAAAGCACTAGAAGATCGATACGCTGAGTTTAAACAAGACGCTGGATTTATCGATGAGGGTGGTAAAGACAGTGTAATTAAACAGATGATTGATGAGTTAGTAAAACAGTATCACGTAGATGAAGAGTTGTCGTGATATAATTACTCAATTAAAAACAAAAAGTTATAATAACTATTTAATTTTTCACATTATTATAACGATAAGTATTTAAGCAAAGCGTATTTTTTGTGCAAAATAAAAAGTGTTGTAAAATAAATAGATAAAAGATTTTTATAAAGTATTTTCTATAGAACTGTATAATTTATATACAGCCTCAAATAGACGGATTTTGGAGGATAGTATTATGTTTCCCATCAGCCAATCAGAACTGGAACGCATTATGGCAGATCCTTCTGCGGTTTACCAGCGTCCAGAAGATGTGTTGAGTGATTCTCGTTTGTCGCATAAACAGAAAGTCTCCGTCCTGAAACAATGGGCATTTGACGCACGTGAAATTGAAGTCGCGCAGACGGAAAATATGCGGGGTGAAGCGAGCCCGCTACATCAAATTTTAGTTATTCTGCATCAGTTAGAAGAACAAGAGAAACAAGAAAAACAAGAAAAATAAAATGCAGAAAGTTAAATTAATTTTATTAAATTTAATTTGTGTATTTCTCATTGCCTATCTTGCGATGCTCACATGGAAACAGTTAGTGGTCAGTACACCGTTTTATGATAATGACTACAAAACGTTCTATATGACGTTGCGCGGAAAAGAGGATGTGTATCGAATCGAAAAATATGTTCGAATATTAAAATATTTACCCACTCAAACAATCAACCATCAGAAAAAAATAAGCGCGCAAACAACGCCGCCCATTAACGCTATTAATTTAAACACGCCAACGATGAATATTATTTTGCGATCGATGGTGAACGCCAGCAATCAATTATCTCAAAATGTATTGTTGTGGACGATAGCAACATTTATCGGCGCAGCTATTTCAATTTTATTGCTCATGCAAACCTTTTTGGATAAAAAATATTATTATTTTTTTCCTTTTGTATTCATGCTTTGTTTGAGTTGGCCGAGTTTATATAATGTAAAGCTGGGGCAATTAACCTATTTTGTTTTGCCGATATTATGCGCCGCATTTTTGTTAATGCATTTTAAACAATGGCGAACCATGACGGTTGTTCTGGGTTTGTTAGCCGCATTAAAAATATTTTTTCTTATTTTTTTATTATATTTTATCGCACGCAAGCAGTGGCGTTTAGCATTACTATTTATCATTTCTTTTGCGGTATTTTTCTTTTTCCCACTGTTTTATTTTTCATGGAAAGAGTACCATGCATTTTTTCTCATCACTCAACATCATTTAATTTTTGTAGAGCGGGCAATCCTGCCTATGAATGGATCGCTGTTGGGCGTGATTGCCAGCTGGGTTTCGTTTTTAAAAATACAGTCTAGTGTAAAACAAATTAGTGTGTGCGCCAGTATTTTGGTTTCATATGCAGTGGTGCGATATGTTATTTATGATTATCGTTTCTTGCGTCATTTACCCGCATTTTCAAACGAATTATCGATCAGTTTTTTAATCGTGCTCGCGTTAATTTGTTCGCCTTTGTCTTGGCTTTATTATTTTTTATTTTTACTGATTCCGTTGGTGGTGGTTTTTAAAATTACCCAACATTACCTTATTCCCACATCCTATTTTGTTTTTTTATGTGCAGCGCTCGTTCTGCCTTTTTTTGCATTGGTTATCCCCGATAATAAAATGCTGTATATTATTGCACATAATTGTTTATTGCCGAGTTTATTATATTGGATATTGATTTTATTTTTATTGGCACGAGTGATTATGAAAAAACAAGTTGTTTCAGCGCAACGCGCGCATACGCAAAACGTGATTTTTTTTGGAATAATGGTAAGTTATGTCGCGCTGTGTGCAGTGTTGTTATCGAGTCATTATGGATTGGATCATTTTGTCAATCTTGATAAAAAAAATTATCTCAACAAGGTTGCGCCGGTTGTGTGGTTGTCTTGATTTCGTGTTAAACTCAGCCTGTCGCGTTTTCTAACATACATAATAAGATGAAGGGTTGACAATATGAAAAGAGCAATAGATACCGCAGCCACGATGGGAGTCGTAGCATTGATTGGAATGACCGCAACTGCAGAACAAATCAACATAACCGCAACAGGAACAAAAGAAAACTATACTGTAAAACATTTCTCGTATTCTAATTGCGACCTAATAGAAAAAATAAACAGGGATGAAGAAAACGGTAGGCAACCAAGCAATCCAACAGAACTTTATATAGAAACTGGTGAAGCTATTTTGGGGGCTGCAGAGATTCCTGTACTTCCAGGGCTTAATTTTACACATAACTGTAGCGGTTATGCGCTCGTACGAATTGGTGATAAATGTGCGCCCCTGAGCGATGAAGCAGCGCGTAAAATCGTCGAAAATTTTAATATAACGTTACTCCTTCTGATGCAAGCTTGCCGTGCTACAAAAGATAATTGCAGCCGTCATATCACTGCGGTTAATGTGAATGCCACTGCGGGAAACACCAGGACCTCCTTTGGGATGAAGATGGTTGTAGGTTGTGAAGTGTTTCACGAAAAAAAGATGCTGCGCAATGGTGTTCTTAAGAGACACAACGAGCAACACTCGGAAGGACGTGCGCGTCTGGGACGATAAAAAATAATGAATGATGCAATTAAAATAGCTGAAAGCGTCTGTTACTGTCCGCTGACACGAAAATGGTTTAACGGGACACCAACAAGACGCTTTCTTTCGCTATTTTAATAACCTAATCTGGAAAATGGAGTTTCACACTTTGAAAAAATATTCTGAAGCAGTGAGTGCATTTTTTGAATTTTTCCTCAAAAGCCGAGGAGGTGCTGTGATGTGATTTCCCATTTTTGCAGATCGCTTGCGATCGAAGAAATGGGATCACATCACGGGCGGATCCCCACAGGCTTTCGATAGCAAAAATTCACAACAATAAACGAACGGATGACAGATTTTTCAAAGTGGTGAAAAGAAATCAGCGCTTAATTCATTTAAGTATCAAAGTTGGGAATGGCGTTAATATATGGATAATTTTAGACTGAAAGTAAAATTAAGTTAATAAAAGAGACGGTTGTTTTATTTTAAAATCCTATGGTTTTTCAAATCCAATACTTCAAATACAACGCAAAACGTCCTAGCATGCGTTGATGCATTGATCTTGATTCCCATTGCTCTGGCTCAATTTGACGAGATTGTACGAGATCTTTTAAAAATAATTGTTCGAGTGATTTTTTAGCGGTCTCGGTAAACAACGTGATGTCCGCTTCGAGATCATGCAACAAACTACGATGATTTAAATTACTCGAACCAATGAGCATCCAGTCATCCAATATGATTGATTTTGCATGCAGCATGCTCGGTAAATATTCGTAAATTTTAATACCGGATTTGAGTAAACTGTAATAAAAAGTAGAGGATGCCCACTGAACAATAGTTTGATTTGATTTTTTCGGTAATAAAATACGAACATCAACACCGCATTGCGCTGCTTCTTTTAAGCGTTTTAACAACACATTATCTGGAATAAAATACGCATTCGTGATCCAAATACGACGTTGACATAATCGAATTCTGCGTAATAAATTTTTATGTAAAATGCGACGGCGATGTCGTGTGTAATTTAAACGCATGCGTGGTTCACTGCGAATATGTTGAAATGTATCACGCAATCTTTCTTTGATTGTGCGATGTGTCCATGCAATCTCAAATGCTTTATACAATTCTGATAAATTAATATTCGTGAGTCGCACGGTGGTGTCACGCCAATCTTGTCCCCCTTCTTCTTTGGTGAGATGACATTGTGTGATATTAACTGATCCGACGTGTGCAATTTTATTATCGATTAAACATATTTTACGATGATTGCGTGAATTGGCGGTGAAAAATAAATGAATACCTTTAAACAAAAAAGGTGTTTTGGTAACGGAACGGCTCCAGTTCCATAATTGCCATGGCATGGGGTGAAATACTTTTGTTTTTACACCCGATTTTTCTAATGCGCGCGCAAAAGTGGCGCTCCAAAAGGGACTGCCTGCACCATCAACCAACACGCGTACGGTAACGCCACGCTTTGCTGCATCTGATAACGCTTGAACGATTTTTTTTCCAATGACATCACGACTGAAAATAAATGTTTCGAGATCGATTGTTGTGGTTGCTAGATTAATATCTCGAATGAGCGCGCTGAAATAATCGGTTCCGTTTTCAAGAATATATTCTTCAGGCGTCACTCCCACTCCCACTATTTATCTTCTTCGTCACAGATTTTTAAATGATTTTTTTGAGCGAATTCTAAAATGGATTGATATAATTCAGGATTCGATTCTTTTAATTTGAGGTCGAGCAAAACGCATCGGCGACCATCTTTAACGGATGGTTGAAGTAAGGGTGAGTAGTGGATGCGGCGTTTGTGAAAGGTGGATAACTGACCGCTCATGCGTTCTGCCCAGTCGCTCGGGCGGAATGTTTCGCCACTTTCAGTTACTCCCTCGATAATAATTTTTTTAGTTTTGTCGTTCATGCGTTCATTATAACGCAAGTTACACTGGTTTTCTGCTGTAGATTCGGAGATCATGCTGAATGAACCAGCACGAGGATAAATGAATGGGTGAAGAAAAATCAAATTCAGGTGTTCGTCGCGGCATTTATTTATTGCCGAATTTACTCACGATTAGTGCATTATTTGCGGGTTTTTACGCTATTATTGCATCAACACATAATCAGTTTGATACAGCAGCGATCGCTATTTTTATTGCCATGTTGATGGATGGATTGGATGGCCGTATTGCACGTTTAACGCAAACGCAAAGTGAATTTGGTGCGCAAATGGATAATATGTCCGATATGGTTTGTTTTGGGGTGACGCCCGCTTTGGTTTTATACCAGTGGTCTTTAATTGGTGTTGGAAAAGTAGGGTGGTTGATTGCATTTGTTTATACTGTTTGTACAGCACTGCGTTTAGCGCGCTTTCTGAGTATGGATGATCATGATGATAAGCGTTATTCGCGTGGATTAACGACAACGATGGCCGCAGGATTTATTGCGAGCTTATTATGGTTTTGTACAGCGCATCACATCACTGGCGATAGTATTAAAAGTGTGATGTTGGTGATTACGTTGTTGGTTGCATTACTTAAAGTCAGCACTATTCCCTTTCGCAGTTTTAAAGATTTTGATGCGCGAGATAGAATTCCATTTTTAGCCATTGTTGCTATCGTGCTTGCATTGGCTTTTGTTGCGTTTGATCCACCCGATGTATTTTTAGCTGTGTTTGGTTTGTATGTCTTGTCGGGACCGGTGATGTATGGGGTGCGAAAAATTCGGCGACATGCACAATGAATTTATATATAGACCTCACAGTATAAACGTGCACTCACTTCTCATAATGCGAACCCATCCAATGGAATGAGAGAGCATTGTCATGGTGTGTTTAAGAGAAGTGTGATTTTCAGGGATGAAAATGACAAGCCTACAAGGATGTATTTACGGCGTCTTCTCGAGAACATACCGTGACAATAGACTTCTTTCCAAACCTCGATTAATGGACAATCTCTTCGAAAAAATTTTCTCGAAATGCTCACATACTAACGTGTATGCTCCGCTTTCTCAAAAATTTTTTCTGTGACATTGTCTCATTACTCAAGGTTTGGAAAGAAGTCTAATGCAAACGAATGAAAGCAGGATATAATGGTTCGCATCTTCATTTCCGTTGGGTATATAACTCAACACTCAATCACATTCACTGCCAATCCACCGAGTGACGTTTCTTTGTATTTCGTGCTCATGTTATTGCCGATTTCGCGCATCGTGTTAATCACCATGTCGAGTGAGACTTTGTGTTTGCCATCACCCGCCAAAGCTAATTGTGCTGCATTGACTGCTTTGACAGCGCCCATCGCATTTCGTTCAATGCACGGAATTTGCACGAGACCTTTTACGGGATCACAGGTTAATCCTAAATTGTGTTCCATGCCGATTTCCGCTGCATTTTCGACTTGCTCAATCGTGCCACCAAGGGCTGCCGTTAATGCAGCAGCAGCCATTGAACACGCAACCCCAACTTCACCTTGACATCCCATTTCAGCACCAGAAATGGATGCATTTTTTTTATATAAAATACCAACGGCACCTGCCGTTAATAAAAATTCACCGATTTTATAATCGTCTTTACGATAAAAGTGTTTTATATATTCCAAAACAGACGGAATAATTCCTGCTGCACCATTCGTGGGCGCAGTGACAACGCGATGCCCCGCGGCATTTTCTTCATTCACCGCAATCGCGTATAAATCCAGCCACTCCATCAACAAGGTGCCTTGCATTTTGGGATCACCCGCATTTTTTAATTTTTGATATAACGCGGGTGCGCGACGACGAACCGTTAATCCGCCAGGCAAAATCATTTTGGTTGAAGTGCACCCATGATGGATACATTCCTCCATTACTGTTGAAATGCGAATTAATTTTTCATGAATATTTTTTTCATCGCGCCAACTTAATTCATTTTTCATCATCAATTCGGCGATAGAACAAGATTGTTTTTTGCAATGCGCTAATAATTCTGCTGCAGAGTCAAATTGAAACGGTAGAGTGTGTTGTGATATTTCAGAGGGATTTTTTAATTGTTTCTCAGAAACAATAAATCCACCTCCTACAGAATAATAAATGTCGTTTCGAATAATTTTTTTATTTTTGTCATAAGAAATAAATGTCATACCATTAGGATGATGTGGTAATAATTTTTGATAATCAAAAAATAAATCTTTTGAATGGTCAAAATGAATTTCGTGCTTACCCAATAAATTTAATTTTTTTGTTTTGCAAATGGTTTCAACGCGCTCATCCATTTTAAAAGGATCGATAGACTCGGGTAATTCTCCACAAAGCCCCATCAAAATCGCTTTATTTGTACCGTGACCTATTCCAGTGAAAGCGAGTGAACCATGCAAGCGTACGGTGATCGCATCAATATCGTTAAATTCAGTTGATGACTGTTGCTGCAAAAAATCATATGCTGCGCGCATAGGACCCACGGTGTGTGAACTGGATGGTCCAATACCGATTGAAAATAAATCAAATACGCTGATTTCCATGATGTGCCTCGTTGTAATATCTCTCGTGATTTTAGCGGAAATTAGTTATTATTTCACTCACGCTCACACTCACGCTCATAACTTTAATGAATAAACGCATCCTCACAATCTTATTTCTTGGCTTCTCTTCCGGTTTGCCGCTGGGATTAATCAGCTCAACATTACAAGCGTGGTACACCGTATCTGGCGTCAGTTTGGTCACCATCGGTTGGTTAACATTGGTGGGACAACCTTACGCTTATAAATTTTTGTGGGCGCCATTTTTAGATCGCTGGATGCCGCTTAATTTAGGAAGACGTCGCAGTTGGATTTTCTTGATGCAATTGGCACTCGCGCTGAGTTTTATAGCGATGGCATTTTGCCATCCACAAAAAACCCCTTTATTTTTAGCGATCATTGCATTTTGTGTTGCGATATTTTCCGCAACGCAAGACACCGCGATTGATGCTTATCGAACAGAATTGTTGACTGAGAAAGAGCAAGGTTTAGGTGTTTCAGCCAATACCGTTGCGTATCGCATTGCGATGATGGTTTCCGGCGCACTCGCATTAATTATCGCAGCAAAAACAAATTGGGAAGTGCTGTATTTATTGATGGCAGGTTGTTTTTTTGGATTAATGATTGTCACCAAAACAGCATCTGACACGCACACACACGCGCAACCTACAACCTTAACAGCGGCCATGATTGAACCCATGCGATCTTTTTTCACGCGTAAAAATGCAGCGCTCATTTTAATTTTTATCGTGATTTATAAATTGTGTGATGCAATGGCATTATCACTGAATACGACTTTTTTAATTCGTGGCATGGGATTTAGTTTGGTGCAAATCGGAATGATCAGTAAAACCGCCGGTATTGTCGCGTTATTTTTAGGAAGCATTTTTGGCGGATTATTAATGCCGTATTTGGGCGTGTATCGTGCGTTGTGGATTTTTGGTATTTTGCAAATGACGTCGAATTTATTATATGCATGGTTGGCATTCGTTGGAAAAAATATCACGCTGATGGCGTTAGCGATTTTCGGTGAAAATTTTTGTAGTGCATTGGCAACGATTGCCTTTGTTGTATTTTTAATGAATCTGTGTGATCGACGTTACACGGCAACACACTATGCTTTATTTTCAGCGGTTGCAGCGCTTGGCAGAATTTTTATGGGCCCTATTTCTGCAGTGATCGTAGACCATGTTGGTTGGGTTGATTTTTATATTTTTTCTGCAGTGATTGGATTGCCGTCACTAATTCTTCTCTGTCGTATACAACACATCCGCGCCATTTCCGTTTGAACTTGAGTCGGTTTGCACAGACCATTTGCGATTAAATAAATAACGCAGTTCAAACACATTGACTGCATTTAAAAAACCAATGCTGTAACGTACGCCAAGATGACGTGTGAGATTTTTTCCAACCACAAAGGCAGATTGTCGATTCAATGGATTTCCCAGTGAATCGAGCGTGGTTTCTGATTCAACACCCAATTCATTGAGTCCCAATCCAGATTCAATTTGAGTAGCAATGTTTTGTTTTCCAAGCAGGCCTTGAGTAGTGATATTGAACGCAGAAACAGCGCGCAACAACAGATCAGTATTTCCCGGGTTATTGGTTGCGGATCCGCTATATCCGAGTAATAAATACGATAAAATATCTGCTTCAGATAAACGGGCACGATTAGAGAAAAAAGAAATTTTGGGTTTCTTTACCGTGCCCTGTAATTCAATTCCAACTATTAAATTACTGCGTGAAAAACCGGATGTACCCACATTTTCGATAGAATGAATTACTTTGGTTGCTTTTAAACTCAACGTCGGATTGGATAGTAAATCATTGTTGAAACTAATATACGATTTTGGTTCGAGCGTGAGTTTTTGTCCGTAAACAGCGTAAGTTCCTTTTCGAACGTAAATTTGTCCTGTGCCAAACATATCTTGATTGGGTGCTTGCATCATATGCACCGTTCCGTATATTTGCGCATCAACACCGGCCGCATCAAGATGAATATCATTGCCCAATGTTAATGTGCCGTCGATATACAATCCCCAATTTGATTTTTTAATAAGTTGATCCACTCCAACATATACAATATCGCGAGCAGGTAGCGTAGTCGTGTTGTGAAAATCATTGGGATGAATATTGCCTTTGGGTATTAATACCTTCCCTGTGAGAAAAATATTGTTATTTTTAATCATAATATTTAAATTGGAAGTGGCGTAGGCGGTATATTCATCTGTATTCACGATTAATGCATTATTTGATGTGATCGTCATTTCGGTTTGAAAATCGGGTTTCGACAGATCAATCACCCCTTGTACGTTAATGGGTTTTTGTTGAGAAAATGTTTGCAGTTGATAATCAATTAAATGATTTTTGCTGATGATGGTTGCGGTAATATCGTGCAGCGCTACAGCGAGTCTTGGAAAAATAATATTGCCTTGTTTAAAACGGAGGGTGCCGGTTAGATTGGGTTGATCGAGTGTTCCGTGCGCATTAAGACTACCCACTAATTTTCCGTTTGAGATATGAATGCGTGGCCACCATGTTTTAAGCCAAGTTAATGTAACAATATTAAATTCTGCGTGTGCTGTTAGCTGTTGATTGATCCAGCTACCCTGCATACAAACTTGACCTTTGCCAGTTGATGCTAAACATACGCTAGATAGTTGTGCGCTTTTTGGTGAAACAGAAAGTGTCGCCTCTTTTTTTAATTGCCATTGTGCGGAATGGGTTAATGCGATCGTGAATTGCTTGAGTGCGCCATTCCATTCATTATGGTGATTGAGCGAACCATCCAAGAGTATATTTATTTTTTCTTTTTGAGAACGATACTGCGCCGTTACGATGTGGTGTTTTAGATCACCTGATAAGTTGATTTGTGCATCCTGTGTTTTTCCAGATTTTAAATTCCATTGAATATGGGCTTGTGAATGCAGGTTGTTGCTTTTAATTTGAAATGAAAATGCGTTAATTTCTTGACCGAGCAGTGAAATGTCCCATTGTGGCGTAGTGTGAAATTGAATCTTTCCTTTTGCTGTTAGCGTTCCATTTAATATTTTATTGTTGAGCGTGGTGAAGGTGAGTGTTTGTTGATTACCCATCGCTGATAATTCCCACGCTATATTTCTTCCTTCGATGAGTGTGTGCAATGCATAATCGGTGGGTTTTCCGGTGATTGAAAAACGAAATAAATAATGATTGGGTTGCGTCACATCGGCAGAAAAAAGTGTATCCCATTTTTTGTTGGTGAATATAGTGTGTAAAAATAATTTTTTTATCTGCATAGTCGTTTTTTGAATGGGATCGAGAATAGTGAGTTGCGTGATAGTAATGTTGTTTGCAGTGAAGTGTAGCGGTAAACAATTTTTTCGAATGTATTCTATAATGATATGAATTACTTTTTTAATTTTTTCAGCATCCCGTTTTTCAGAAAGTGTTTTTTGCGTGGTAATAATATGTAGTTCATCTATTTTTAATGTAGTGATGTGTAATTGCCCTTTTAATAGCGCGGTGGGTGACCAGTTCAGATGTAAAGTGTGAAGCGTAATGATTTGTTCTTTGTCCTGATATTTCACATCTTGCAGCGTGAGTGGTCCCACTATCACCCCAGACACTTTTTGAATGCTGAGTTTTCCGGGCAAAAAATGCGAAGCGATATCAATGCTAATGCGTAAGCCACTGGGCGTGAGTATAAAAGTGACGAACGCCATGATAAAAATAAAAAATACTAAGAGTGATCGTATGATGCCTTTAATCATAAAACAGTTCCCATCGTGAATTGATATGTCCACGGATGATTGGATTGTGTAAATGCATTACCCACCGTTAATTCAAGTGTGCCGATTGTGGTGATCCACGCAACACCAGGACCAGCACCCGCATTAATATGTTGAAATATATTTTGATTTCCGACAACACCGGCATCAATAAATCCCGCAAGATACCAATCACCGATTACGCGTTGTTGTATTTCAGTGCCGCTGACTACCATATTTCTGCCGGGTCCGATGGAGTTGTAACCGTAGCCGCGCATACTGTGCGAACCCCCTGCGAATAATTGCAATGACAATGGTAAGTTAAAAAGTGTGGCAATGTTGGTGTGGCCCAACTCAGTATGAAACAGCCATCGTGTATTGGTTTTGCGAATCGTGTACAGCGTGTTGAGATGTAATGTTGCTTGAAAAAAGCTGGTTTGTGAGAGTATTGCTTTGCTGGCGCCACTCAATTGTGTTTCAACACTAATGCCTTGTGTAGGATGGCGTGGATGATCTGCGCTAAAATATTTTGTATCGAGTCTGGGATAAACTAATTCTGTTGAAATATTTGGCGTGTTAGAAAAATTGTATCGTTCGTTTAAGTAGGTTAATGATAATGAATTTTTCCACTGTCCGCGCGATAGGGAATAAGCAAATCCAAATTTTACATTTCTGCCGTTGCCGGTCGATTGTTGCATGTTGCCTAGTCCACCAGCAATACTAAAAAGATCGCGCGCGGGATCAGCGCCTGGAATAATATATTTTGCCGTTAAACTACTGTTATTTTGTGAAGCACGTAATAATGTGTGAAAGCGATGACCTTGTGTTCCGATGTGGCGCAACGTGACGCCGACCGTTCCACGAACGCCGGTGTCAGTGCCGTAGCCCAAACCCAGTGTGTATTGCTTTGCGCGACGCGTAATTAAATCCACATCAATGGGTACAACATTATTGACCGCTTTTTTAGTTTCCGGTTTAATAATAACTTGATTAAAATAATCACTTTGAATTAATCCCGCTTTTGTTTTTTCCAGTTCTTTTGCGTTGTAATAATGCCCTTCCTGATATTGCAGAAAACGCTTTAAAAATTTTTCGTGAAAAGGAGATTCTGAGAAATGGGTTGCGCCAAATCGATAGCGATTTCCAGTATTAAAAATAATAATAATGTTGGTGTGATAACGAATTAAATTAATTTGAATTTGACTCTTGATCATTTTTGCATCGAAATAACCGCGTTCTGTCGCGAGATTGTATAATTCAGATTTAATTAACTCATATTGTTCTGTTTGCAGCGGGCCTCCCACACGCAAGGGTAATTTTTTTTGTAATGCAATCAATTTTCGATCGTATTTTCCAGCGCCTTGAATTTCTATGTGCATATGGGTGATGAGCAAAGGGGGGCCGAGCACTACGGTAAATTTTGCGATATGTGCAACGCTTGATGGGGTGAGTGTTGATGTAATTGTGCTGCGAAAATAACCATAAGGTTGGATAGCTTGTTGAATCACACGAGGCGCTCTGCTGTAAAAATGTTGCAGGTGATCTTGTGTGATTGGAAAAGGATATCGATTGCGAAGATTGTCGAGCGCCAGGGTAACATTTTTTAAGATCACTGCATTTTTGATACCTATCACTTGAAATTGCAAAGGCTGATAGCGTTTAGTCGCCGCGAATAAAGTTGCAGAGAATGCAATGCTTAAAGCGAGGAAAAGTAAGACTGTGAACCGTCGATATCTCATGTATCGATTATACAGTTCAGCGCTTGAAATGCGAATGAAGGGCGTTGATTTTAGAAGTGATATTGCCTACAGTAGCGCTTGTTTATAAAAAGATGACGATATGAGTAACAGTCAAACTGCTTATCTGACCTTTTCACGTAACGAATGGTTAAGTTTTCGAAACGACACACCCTTAACGTTAACGGAAAATGATTTAGGTGCATTGCATGGAACCAATGAAATTGTTTCGTTATCTGAAGTGAGCGAGATTTATTTGCCATTATCACGCTTGTTGAGTTTGTATGTGACAGCGATGCAATCGTTGCATCATGCGTCTCAGCAATTTTTAGGAACACCAGAACCTAAGGTGCCTTATATCATCGGTGTTGCGGGCAGTGTTGCGGTAGGGAAAAGCACGACGTCTCGTGTATTGAGAGCGTTATTGTCGCGTTGGCCTAATCATCCGCGTGTTACTGTTGTAACGACGGATGGATTTTTATATCCGAACCATTATCTCGTGCAACACGACATGATGAATCGCAAAGGTTTTCCGGAGAGTTATCATCTTGCCGCATTGTTGCAATTCTTAGAAGAAGTGAAATCTGGAAAACAGAATGTTAAAGCACCCATTTATTCGCATCAAACCTATGATGTTATTCCGAATAAATTTATTGAAGTGAACAAGCCTGATATTTTAATTTTAGAGGGGCTGAATATTTTGCAAACAGGTATTCAAAAGCCGGGACAGCAACCGTCGGTTTTCGTTTCTGATTTCTTTGATTTTTCTATTTTTGTAGATGCAGATATCAGTGTGATTAAGCAATGGTACGTTGATCGTGTTGTAAAATTTTCTCAAACCACTTTTCAAAATCCTAAAACGCATTTTCATTATTTATCACAAATGAATTCGGAAGCAGTGGAAAAATTTGCGATGCGTGTGTGGGAAGAAGTCAATGAAGTGAATTTATTTCAAAATATTTTACCGTGTCGTGACCGTGCACAATTGGTTCTGAAAAAAGATAAAAATCATGCGGTGGAGCAGGTGAGATTGCGGAAGTTGTAAATCCTATGCGCCTCACACTCACACTCACACTCACACTCACGCTCACGCTCATACTCACACTCACGCTTACACTTCCTGTCTTCGCCTGGAACGCCGTTGGCCATCGCATCATCGCACAAATTGCGTATGATCAATTAACACCACAAACAAAAAAACAAGTAGATGAATTAACCGGTGTACTGTTCCATTCGCGTTATCCTGAAGATCGTTTTGCGCGCGCGTCCACCTGGCCTGATCGCATTAAAAAAAATACGACCGCGTATAATCAATGGCATTATATTAATTTGCCGTATGTTAACAATAAGGTAACGCCATTATCCGTCAATGCTGACAATGTAGTGTGGGCGATTAATCGTGCGGAAAAAATAGTGGCTGACCCGACAGAAAATAATTTTCGTCGTGCAAAATATTTAAGTTTCTTGATTCATTTTGTCGGTGATATTGAACAACCACTGCATTGCGCAACATTATATGATGAGCAATTCCGGCAAGGCGATCATGGTGGGAATGATTATTTAATTCAATCACCGATGGCGAAAAATTTACATCAACTATGGGATCGTGGAGTGGGGTTATTTATTGTTGATCAAAATCATTATCAGTTTCACTACTATCAAGTGCAAACGATTGCAACCCGATGGATGCAAGATTACCCACGCACTTTTTTCGGTACTCGTTTAGCAGTACAGTCACCTGAACAATGGGCGCAAGAAAGTTATCACATTGCCATCACGTTTGCTTATACGTTACCTAAAAATACAGCGCCCTCTGAAAATTATATTGAGCAAGGTCAACAAATCACACGCGAGCAAATTGTGTTGGCGGGGGATCGATTGGCGGATGTGTTAAATCATTTATATACCTTAAGATATCATTAAATTCATTGTCATTAAGATTCACTTAACATTGAATCAATATTCTGTAAAAATTAGTTTCGCAACTTAAACATAGGTGAAATAATGAGTCGTCCTGAGAAAACTTCTGGCGTTGGTGCACACGATACCAGTGTCGATCTACAAGAATCACTTACCAGCCATCCCAAGCAATTTAGGTTTGAATTAGGTGATCGAATTGCTGGTGGAGCGGAAGGAGATGTTTTTGCTTTAAAATTATTTCAGCACGGTGAACATGGCAACGTTAAAGTACACGATTGTGTTGCAAAACGGATTAAGCGTGAAAAACACGATAGTGATACGACTCCAGGGGAATTTTCACTGCTTGAAGCGCTGACAAACGATATGACTTCCAGTGCTGAAGCGGGTGTGATTCGGCATATTGGTTTGTACAAACATACTGATGCATGCCATTACGAAATAATGCTGAAATATGATTTTTCATTTGAAAAATGTTTTCCTGTTCTTCCCGATTTATTAAAAACTCAGCGCCTAGAAGACATTGCTTTATTTGCAGGCGTAACAATTAAGTTTTTGAATGCTGTGGTTAACGCTTTAGAGCTATTTTCCCGGAAAAAAGTAGTGCATGGTGATATGAAGCCAGATAATTTTCTTTTTAGGGAAGGGTATTTTGTTGTGACTGATTTTGGTTCCGCTCAGTATTATCCAGATTTTCGAATGACAAACCAAGCTACGCGTGGCACACCAGCTTATCTTGCCCCTGAAATATTGCGTGATGAAAGAAATTTATCGTCTGCGGCGGATCTCTGGTCAGTTGGTCAGATGTTGCGGCGATTGCTGGGCTTGGAATTATTATATCATCGCGGAGAGCGCGAACAAACCGTGTATGCAAAAGGCAGTGCTTATGATGAAGAGAGAAAAAAAAGTCAGAACGATAATAGCAAAAATAGCAAAGTAATGGTTTATCATCAAAAACGATTGCGTAATAAAATTCTTAATTGTACTGATTTTAAAGCATGTTTAACCTATCTTTCAGATATCTTATGTGAATTACTACCAGAAAGACGCGCTAATTTGGAAACATTACGTATTGCGTTTACTCGTTTGAAATCCTTACAACCTGTAATTTCTGATAGGTATGCAGAAGCGTGTTTTTACTGTGACATTATGACGTCAGCGTTGCGTCATGCGCAAAACAGCGTGATATCTGATTGTTGTTGGGATAATTTTTCTAATAGTGATGTTCCTGATGGTGATTCATCTAAGAGCCTGTCGCCGATTCCAACTCAATCTCCATTTCCAGGAGAAGAAGTGAATACAGGCAGGTCTCCTGATTCAGATTACCCTTCGCCAGAGAAACTTCTGGATACTGCAAAAAATTGTCATCGGTTTCTTCCTCTGCAGAACACATCTGCGCCAATTACCCGAAAATCGTCACCAGCGCGTCTTGGAGCAGCTACTCGCTAGTCGTTTTATTTTTTTCGTGTAATATACCCTTTTTCAGGTTTCAACTTTAATTTTTGGAATTGTGTATGTCATTCCCTGTTCGCACCCGCTTTGCACCCAGCCCAACGGGTTATTTACATGTAGGTGGTGCGCGCACTGCTTTATTTTCATGGTTATATGCGCGTCATCACAAAGGTATTTTTATTTTGCGTATCGAAGATACGGATTTGGAGCGCTCAACCGATGCTTCTATTCAAGCGATTTTAGACGGCATGGATTGGTTGGGATTACATTATGATGAAGGTCCTTTTTATCAATCAAAACGCTTTGATCGTTATCGTGAAGTAGTTCAGCAATTTTTAAAAGAAGGTCATGCGTATCGTTGTTATTGCACGAAAGAACGACTTGAAAAATTGCGCGAAACGCAAATGCAAAACGGTGAGAAGCCGCGTTATGATGGATATTGTCGTGAATTAAATTCGCAAGATGATAAAACATCGCACGTGATTCGCTTTAAAAATCCAAAAACAGGAACCGTTGTTTTCACTGACATGATTCGCGGCAGTATTTCCGTTGAAAATTCAGAATTAGATGATTTAATTATTGCGCGTACCGATGGTGTGCCGACTTATAATTTCACGGTGGTTGTCGATGATTTTGATATGAAAATTACCGATGTGATTCGCGGCGATGATCATATTAATAATACGCCGCGCCAATTAAATATGTTGGCAGCAATGGGCGCTGTTGCGCCGCGTTATGCGCATGTGCCGATGATTTTGGGAAGTGATGGCAAACGGTTATCAAAGCGTCATGGTGCAGTGAGTGTGATGCAATTTCGGGATGATGGTTATTTGCCTGATGCATTATTAAATTATTTAGTGCGATTGGGTTGGTCGCATGGTGATCAAGAAATGTTTTCGCGCGATGAGATGATTGAATTATTCGACATTAATCATGTGAATAATTCTGCTGCGGCATTTAACGTTGAAAAGCTAGATTGGTTGAATCAACATTATTTAAAAACAAAAAATCCCGTAGAAATTATTTCTCTGTTTAAAGCACAGCTTGTCGCATTAAATATTATAGTAAATGATGACGCAAAATTATCCGCTGTTATTACACTGCAAGTGGAGCGTGTGAAAACATTAAAAGAAATGGCGGAAAAAAGTCGGTATTTTTTTGAAGATGAAATTATTTATGATATAGCATCAGTAAAAAAATATTTAACGCCAGAAATTAAACCGTTATTAATGGCGGTGAAAAATCATTTTGAAAATATAGGTGATTGGACAAAAGAAAATTTGCATCAAGCAATTGTTACCATCGCAGAAGAGCAGGGTGTGAAGATGGGTCAGCTCGCACAACCGTTGCGTGTGGCCGTAACCGGCTCAACGGTTTCGCCGTCGATTGATAGTACGTTGCAGTGGATTGGAAGGGAGGTGGTGTTGAAGAGACTGAATTCAGTTTTGTCTTGATCTCAAAAGCTGCTATACTTGATATGACTAGACTGACTAGTCACTGGAGGTGGCAATGAGCACACTACATCAATGGGCTGTCCAAGACGCCAAAGCGCGATTCAGCGAAGTCGTTAAAAAAGCAGAGCACGAAGGCCCACAAATTATTTCTGTACGCGGAAAACCCGTTGTTGTCATGTTGTCGCAAGAAGATTACCTTGCGCTCATTACACCACAGGAATCCCTCGTGCAATTTTTTCGGGATTCACCGTTAGTGGGTGTGCGTCTTACGATCAAGCGTGATAAATCATTGGCGCGAGATATTGATCTATGAATTATTTATTAGACACCAATGTGATTTCTGAATTGGTTATCGTAAAACCCAATGCAAATGTGATTGCATGGATGAATAAAATTCCCAGCCACGCGTTTTTTTTAAGCGTATTAACCATGGGCGAGATTCGCAAAGGCATTGAGAAAATCAGTGATCAGAAACGAAAACAAAAAATCATGGTGTGGTTTGAACACGAATTACCGCGCACATTTCACAATCGCATTTTGCCCGTTACATTGGAAATTACTGATCGCTGTGGAAGACTGCAATATCAAGCAAAAAGACCGCTCCCTGCGATCGACAGTTTGTTAGCAGCCACCGCATTGCATCATGATATGACACTGGTTACGCGAAACACCAAGGATTATACGGATTGTTCTGGTTTAGAAATTATCAATCCGTGGATAGTCTGAATTTTTGGGTCGCCTTTCCCTTGACTTCAATAGGATACCCCCCTAGAATCTCGGCTTCATTTAATCACTTGTCCCCGTCGTCTAGAGGCCTAGGACACTACCCTTTCACGGTAAGAACACGGGTTCGACTCCCGTCGGGGACGCCAGATTTTTCAGTTTTGTTGCATCTAAAAAATGAAATAGGTTGAGTGATGTATGAAAACTTGATTCGCGCTAGATGAAGTTATATTGAGTTTACTTTAGTTTATAAAAGTTATAATATTACAAGACAACATATATAAACTTAGATAAGATTACTTACAGGTACTAACGCCTGTTTGCGTTAGTGAATCAATACAGAACCGCGCGCGTAGCAAGCGGTAGTGAGCGATGACTTTTTGCTCCGCTTGTTACGTGCTTCGCACTCATGCGCGGTTCGATACTTTGTCACTAGCGCACACACGTTCCTTATTCCGAATAACGCAACCACTCTTTTTCTTTCGCCTCAATGTCATCGCGCAAGGCTTTTTTCTGCTGCGATATGTCGCGCAATTTATCTTTTTGCGTTGGATGATAAATATCCGGATCCGCTAACGCTTCTTCCACTTTCTGCAATTTTTTTTCAAGTGCTTTAATGTCGCGTTCTAATTGAATAATTAATTTTTTATGATCTTTGCTGATGGGTTTTTGTTTTGTGGTATTTTGCGTAACGGGTGTTTCTGCTAATTGCGATGCTTCATAATCTCCGAGTGTGCCGTCGTACAATGTCACCGTATTATTTTTCACAAGCCATAAATTATCAACACAACATTCAATAAAATAACGATCATGCGAAACCAATAATAATGCGCCACTAAATTCTTCGAGCGCTAAAATGAGCGCTTCGCGAATGTGCATATCCAAATGGTTTGTGGGTTCATCGAGCAATAACACATTTGGTTTTTTCCAAATTAATAGAGCGAGCGCGAGTCGCGCTTTTTCGCCGCCTGAAAATACATCGACTTTTTGAAACACGCGGTCATTGCTAAATCCAAATCGTCCTAGAAATCCACGCGCTTGTGTTTCAGAAATGACGGGAAATTGCTGCTTAAAATGATCAAGCGGCGTTTCATCTAAAAACAACATATCAACTTGATCTTGCGAAAAATAACCGATATTCGTTTGTGGATGAAAAATCATTTCACCTTGAATCGGCGCGATTGTTTGCGAAATCGATTTTAACAACGTAGATTTACCGCTGCCATTCACACCGATTACACCAATGCGATCGCCTTCACTTAAATTTAAACTCACGCTGTTTAAAATAATTTTATCACCATAACCAAAATCAGCGCGAATCGAAATAGTTGGATAACCCGTGGGTTTGGGTTCGAAAAAATCAAATGAAATACTGGCTTCTTCTTGCCAATCTGTCGTGACTTGTAATTTTTCCATCGCTTTTAAGCGACTTTGCGCTTGCTTGGCTTTGGATGCTTTGGCGCGAAAGCGGTCGACAAATTTTTGCAAATGCGCGCGTTTTTTTAAAATCTTGCTGTTCATTTTTTCTTGCAATAATAAATGATCTGAAAATTGTCTTGCAAAAGAAGAATAATTACCTTGATATAATTTTAATTGTTGATTGGCGAGCTGAATCGTATGTGTGGTTACTTCATCTAAAAAATAACGATCATGTGAAATAATAATGACGGTTGCTGTGCATGATTTCGCCCATTCCGTTAACCACGCAATACTTTCCAAATCTAAATGATTGGTTGGTTCATCGAGTAATAATAAATTGGCATGCGACATTAACACGCGCGCTAATTGCAAGCGCATTTGCCAGCCACCTGAAAAAGATTTAACGGGTTTTTCAAATTCTGCATCTGAAAATCCCAAGCCTTTTAAAATAATGGCAACGCGCGCATCGATGCGATAACCATCAATGGCATCGAGTTCTGTATATAAATTACCGAGCTCAAGTCCATCGTTTTCCTTTTCAGCTCGCGCAATTTTTTCTTGTAATGTTGTCCAGGCATCATCACCTGCACGCGCATACGCAAATGCCAGTTCATGGGTTTCCGGTAATTCTTGGGCGAGATGGGCAATTTTCCAAGCGGCTGGAATTAACAGTTCGCCATTGTCTTCGTGTAATTCGCGCATGATCAATTTGATCAAAGATGTTTTGCCTGTGCCATTTCGTCCGATTAATCCCGCTTTATAACCCACATCTAAACGCAACGATGCTTCTTCCAATAAAACTTTAGTGCCTCGGCGAAGGGTGATGTTATTGAGTTGCAGCACGATTAATACCTGTGATCAGAAATGAGAAGGGTGACAGTCTATTGTATTTTTGCAGGGTTTTAAACTGTTGCGACAGCCCTTGTTTTAATTTCTGTGTTGCTCGCAGGTAAATCGGGCGCATCCGTTTTCGTGAACATAATACAAAAACAGGTGCGCTCATTCAAAGCAGATGTTACTGAGGAATGGGGGACTGAGAATTTATAGTAAACGTATATTGATTCATGCCCGCCACAGAATAGGTAACGCGACCGTTCGCATTGACGTGGTTGCTACCTGGAATTGGACCACTACTATCAGTATAGGTGATTTGCACCTCAGCCAAAAGCCCAGTGCTAGCAGCATTGTATACACTAAAGTTGTGCGCAATATCACCGAATGAGCGATACTTTGCACACACAGTCATCCCCTGATCAACTGTCGCAGGAAAGGATTGTTGCGATGACCCGGGTCCAGGCGCTATTATGACCTGCTGTTGAGCTATATGAATCACATCTGGAGTTGCATTTTTCAGGCATGTTATAGCAAAAAAATAATCATCACCAGCAAAACTATTCAGTGATATTACTGCAGCTGATACACCTATCAAAGAAATGATGTAGCGTTTCATAAAAAGTCCCCCATAAAATTTACAAAATGCAACTGGTTACAAGCTTCATCACCATCATCCGTAGGTATAGTTTATTTTCTCGTTTTGTCAAATGTGTTTTTTTGTGAATTTTCTCAACTGTTAGGAGCAAGTTGCGGTTGCGCTTATGTTGTACTGACTTGGAAATGCACCTTCTGTGGCTTGTATGACAATTTGGCATTGGATATAAACACTATTTTTATAACCCACTATGGGGTTACTCGATCCGCTCAGATAGGCAGAACTATTGGGGGTATTATTGTCAATATAGATTTCAACACTAGTCTTCTGTTGATTTCCATCAACAAAAACGGCGGTCAGGCTTGCAGGATTTGAATGGCCGCCAAAATCTGAATCTATGGTTGAAAATACGGTAGTCTGTGCTCTTGGACCGATGGACCACTGTTGCGAGGGTGGCGGATTGTCCCAATTAACAGTCGTTACCTTATCCAGTGTAAAGGTAGCAAGGCTTTGATTATCAAAAACCACCGTCCAGTTAGCGGATAGCGCTGTACTGGTCATGCCAAAAGTTAAACATAACGAAAGCATCAAATCCCGTAATTTTTTTTTCATCTCAACCCCGCCCTTGTTTATTAACTGGCTCCTAGTAGTTAGTATAGTACGTATTTCACAAGGTTCCTGTTTTCTTCGTTGTCACTTGCTGCAATGGTTTTTCAGAAGAAAGACCTTTGTAGTTTGCGGGTGTAGGTGGCGCAGGAGGTGGTGTAAATTCTTTTTGCGCAGTTACTTCTGCTGGTGTAGTTGCGGGTATTATTTTTTCTGCTATTTCTTCAACCACGGGAGCAATCATTGGCTTGTGTTCAACCGCTATTATTTTTTCCGCATTGGGTTGGCGATTACGATTATCACGATTTCGATTTTTGTCGCCGCGATTATCTCGGTTATCTCTGTTGTTTCTATTATCTCGATTGTCACTACGCTGCGGTCTTTTTGATCTGTTGTCTGTTGATGCTCTTGGCAGAATAGGACTTGATTTCTCCGGTGTTGCCATTTGTTTTTTCGGCGCTGAATATTTTTTCGCAGGTTTTTTCGTTGTTTCCTCACTGCCAAACATGACATCCCATAATCGTTTAATTAATCCATTATTGTGTGGTTTTTTTGGCGCGGGAATTTGACCTTCATCCGTTAAATATTGCTGGATCGCTGGCTCCGCAACATGCGCTGGTGTGATGGGTTTTTGCGGTATCACATCTGCTTTTGGTACCTTCATTAATTTGTAACTGGGTGTTAATTTACTGTGTTCGTCACGTGTTGTTTTAATGTAATAATGTGGTGAATTGAGATGTTGATTGGGAATAATAATGATTTGCACCGACGATTGCGTTTCGATTTCTTTTAACACATCACGTTTTTCATTGGTGATCAGTGTTGCAACATCAACTGGCAATTGCACTTGAATTTGTGTGCCATTGCTGCGTGACGCATTTTCTTGAATCAAGTGAATAATGGAAATGGCAACGGATTCAACACTGCGGATGCTGCCGCGACCGTCGCAACGAGGACATGTGATTTCTGTGGAAACGCTCAGTGATGCGCGCAACCGTTGGCGTGACATTTCTAATAAACCAAAACGTGAAATACGTCCGATTTGAATGCGTGCACGATCGAGTCGCAACGCATTACGTAAGCGATTTTCTACGTCGCGTTGATTACGCACGGGTGTCATATCAATAAAATCGATTACGACCAATCCACCGATATCGCGAATACGTAATTGTTTTGCAATTTCATCCGCCGCTTCTAAATTCGTTTGCAATGCCGTTTCTTCAATGCTTGCACCTCGTGTTGCGCGTGCTGAGTTAATGTCAATAGCGACGAGTGCTTCTGAATGGTCAATAACAATGGATCCGCCAGAGGGCAATCGCACTTCACGTTGATAGGCTGCTTCAATTTGTCGCTCGATTTGAAAACGACTGAATAAAGGCATGGTGTCTGTGTAGAGTTTCATGTGTTCGATGAAATCAGGCCTGACTTGGCGAATATAATCTTTCGCGCGATGATAAGCACTTGTGTCATCAATAATGACTTCGCTAATGTCTTGGCGTAAGTGATCGCGCACAGCGCGAATAATCACATCACTTTCTTGGTGAATTAAATAAGGGCCCGGCCTTGCAACTGCAGCTTGTTTAATAGCTTCCCAGTAACGTAGCAATACTTTTAAATCCCATTCCAATTCTTCTTTGGATCTACTGACACCAGCAGTGCGGATAATGATGCCCATGCCTTCTGGAATCGAAAGTTGCTCGATGATTTCACGTAGTTGATCGCGGTCATCGCCCTCAATACGACGTGAAATGCCGCCAGAATCGGGATTGTTTGGCATCAACACCAAATAACAGCCCGCTAGAGTGATAAAAGAGGTGAGTGCCGCGCCTTTTGTGCCGCGTTCTTCTTTGTCGACTTGAACGACAATTTCCTGACCTTCTTTGAGAACTTTTTTGATATCAATATTTTCAAATGATTGATCTTCAACGGATGTTAAAAAATATTCCGGAGAAATTTCTTTGAGCGGTAAAAAGCCGTGACGTTCCGATCCATAATCAACAAATACCGCGCCCAAGCTGGGCTCGATGCTGGTGATACGACCTTTGTAAATATTCGATTTTTTTTGTTCAAGACCAGGATGTTCAATATCCAAATCAATTAAAACAGAATCAGCAGTGATAGCAACACGCAGTTCATCAGCATGCGTTGCGTTGATGAGCATTCTTTTAATCATTTTTGAGAAGCCTATATTTTTAGGCGCTCAGTGACAATTGCTCACGTAACGGTGGCTTGAGGTTTTCTATGAAAGCTGTTTGTAACTTCATGTGTCCCGAACCTATCAGTGTTGCTGCGAAGCTATTGCTTTTATCTCGTGCAACCCGAATCTGCCATTAGTGCTCTTTGTTAAGTCTTTGAGCGCGATTAATGTTATGTCATTCATGTTGGTTTTATCCGTGATAAATGACTTGTATTTTTATTCTTAAAATTCATTTGTTATGCGGCATAAAAAATAATACGGAGAATAACGTGCCGATAGTAACAGGATTTGGTGAGTTCATCAATATAATATCGCAAGATTTTTTCATCAATACCCGATACAATACCGCGTCCTTAAATTGAGGGAGTGTGATGTGCAAGCCAAAATAGTCATCGTTGATGAGTCGGCCGTTGGTCAACGAGTCGATAACTTTTTGGTTAACCAATTAAAAGGCGTGCCACATTCGCGCATTTACCGTGCTTTGCGTAAAGGCGAAGTGCGCGTGAACAAAGGGCGCGTGCAAGCGGTCTATAAATTACGTTTGGGCGATGTTGTACGTTTACCGCCCTTGCGTGTTTCTGAAACGACGATCATTAGACCATCCGATCGATTAGTAGACTGCCTCAAACGATCTATTATTTTTGAGAACAATGACTTTATTGTATTAAACAAACCAGCGGGCTTGGCAGTGCACGCTGGAACGGATGTGCAGTGCGGGTTAATTGAAGCGTTTCGTTTTATGCGCCCTGATATTAAAAATTTATCGCTCGTGCATCGTTTAGATCGAGAAACCTCAGGTTGTTTATTGTTAGCTAAAAATCGTCCGACATTATTGGCATTACAAGTATTGCAAAAAGCACATGCGATTGAAAAAACATATCTGTTGTTAGTTGTTGGCAGTTGGCGGCTTGGAAAAAAACAAGTGTCATTGTCATTATCAAAAAATAAATTGATTGGTGGCGAACGAATGGTTATTGCGGATGAAGGTGGAAAATCATCCGAAACACTTTTTGAGCCAATAAAACAATTTGAAGATCGCACTTTATTGCGTGCAAAATTAATTACAGGGCGCACACATCAAATTCGCGTGCATGTTGCGCATTTTAATCACCCTATTATTGGTGATGAAAAATATGGTGATCGTATTATGAATAAAAAATTTTCGGAAAAATTAAGAGAAAAACGTTTATTTTTGCACGCGGAAAAACTAGTATTTACCTTGCCAGGACAGAAGCAATTTGTGTTTGAAGCACCAACAGAATTTGTGCGAGCGGGAGTGGGAGAAAATGCAAATACCAAAAACAGTTGATCCAATCAAACTCGCAAAACAAAAAACACAATTAAGCGGCGAAATATCGCTGGCGACTTGTGCGCGTTTGCAGGAAATAGCAGATCAAAAAAATAATCACGCCACAGTTGATTTAACATTTGGCCAAGATGAAGCGCGTATTTATTTTATTCGTGGGAATATTCACGCAATGGTCAATGTGATTTGTCAGCGATGCAATTCGTCAATGCCGTTAGAAATGGACGTTTCGTTCTTGTTAAGTCCAGTTGTATCGGAAGAGCATGTTAAAAAACTACCAAATCAGTACGAGCCGATTGTGATGGCTGATGATCATGTTAACTTGTGTGAAGCGGTTGAAGATGAGATTTTGTTGGCTCTTCCAATGATTCCAAAGCATGAGCAATGTACTCTCACTCCCATGCACACTTAATCTTGCAGTCAATTAACAACCTGTTATACTTCCCACCTCAAATTACACAGATTTTTGGAGTTAAATCATGGCAGTTCAAAAAAGCCGCGTTACCCGTTCTCGTCGTGGCATGCGTCGTTCGCATGATGCTTTGACAGCACGTTGTGTTTCAACGGACGCTGAAACCGGTGAAAGACATTTACGCCATCACATGACATCCGATGGGTTTTATCGTGGTCGTGAAGTAATCGCGAAAGCACAAAAAGAAGAATGAAAACAATTTCAATTGATGTAATGGGAGGTGATCACGGTTCTCGTGTTACTGTTCCCGCTGCATTATCAGTTTTAAAAAAACACCCTGATTTGAAATTGATTTTCGTGGGCTTAGTTGATCAATTGCAACCTGAATTATCAAAAGCTGATTCCGCGCTTAAAAATAGATTTGAAATTCAATCCGCCTCTGAAGTGGTGATGATGGATGAATCACCTGCTGTTGCACTCCGTTCGAAAAAAGATTCTTCGATGCGTATCGCCATTAATGCAGTGAAAGAAGGTCGTGCGCAAGCGTGTGTTTCTGCCGGCAATACGGGTGCATTAATGGCAACGGCACGTTTTGTATTAAAAACATTACCCTCAATTGATCGACCTGCCATTTTAGCGCGTTTTCCAACGATGAGCGGTAGAGATGTGCGCGTATTGGATTTGGGGGCGAATGTGGATTCAACGCCAGAACATTTATTTCAGTTTGCGGTAATGGGTTCTGTGGTTGCAAAATCCGTTGATAATGTGCCGCATCCTTCCGTTGGCCTTTTAAATGTCGGCTCAGAAGATATCAAAGGTAATGAACAAGTCAAAAATGCCGCGCAATTATTATCGCAATGCAAAGAAATTAATTATGTTGGTTTTGTTGAAGGCGATGATATTTTTCGCGGCAACACCGATGTAGTGGTTTGTGATGGATTCGTTGGAAATTCAGTATTAAAAGCGTGCGAAGGAACATTACGATTAATAGCAGAATTTACCAAACAAGAAATCAAAAAAAATTGGTTAACCCAATTATCTGTTTTACCCGCAATGCTTGTATTAAATCGTTTAAAGAATCGTATCGATCCACGCAAAAAAAATGGCGCTACTTTTTTAGGATTAAATGGTGTAGTAATTAAAAGTCATGGTGGTGCGGATCAATTTGCTTTTGCTTGCGCAATTGAGCAAGCGATTATGGAAATTGAAAAAAATGTTCCTGGGTTAATTCGAGAACAAGTAGGTAATATACTGAGTAGGAGTGGGAGTGAGTAAAGTATATTCTACAATTCTTGGTACGGGTTCTTACCTCCCCAAAAAAATCTTAACCAACGCCGATTTGGAAAAAATGGTTGATACCACCGATGAGTGGATTGTGCAACGTGTTGGTATCAAGCGTCGACATTTGGTGGGCGAGAGTGGTGATACTACTTCTTCTATGGCGATTGCTGCAGCACGTGCTGCGATTACAGCAGCAAAATTACTGCCTAATGATATTGATTTAATTTTGGTTGGCACCGCATCTCCTGATCGCCTGTTTCCCAGTGTTGCTTGTGAAATTCAAAAACAGCTCGGTATCACGAATGAATGTCCTGCATTTGATGTTTCCGCTGCGTGCGCTGGATTTATTTATGGCATGAGTATTGCCGATCAATACATTCGCACGGGTACGGCAAAAAATGTTTTAGTGGTGGGGGTTGATACATTATCTGCAGTGACAGATTGGACAGATCGTGGATCGTGCATTTTATTTGGCGATGGTGCGGGTGCCGTTATTGTTTCCGCGAGTGAAAACCCCGGATTGCTTGCAACGCATATTCACGCTGATGGACAATATGCTGATTTGTTATTTGCTGAAAGTGCTTTGTTTTCAGATAAAGCAAAAAATTATATTCAAATGCAAGGTAGCGAAGTATTTAAAGTGGCTGTTACAAAACTAGGCGAAATTGTCGATCAAACACTCACAAAAGCAGGTATTGATAAAACAGAAATTGATTGGCTGATTCCGCATCAAGCGAATATGCGCATCATTCAAGCGATGGCGAAAAAATTAACCATGCCGATGGAAAAAGTAGTATTAACGATTGAAGAACATGGCAACACGTCTGCTGCATCGATTCCATTAGCGCTCGATTTTGCAGTAAAAAATAATAAAATCAAACGTGGTGATAAATTATTATTAGAAGCGTTTGGCGCAGGATTTGCGTGGGGATCGGCGTTGGTGGTTTATTAGTGATCTGGTATTTGCTCGGAGATGTCTGATAACTGATAACTGATAACGGGTATGGAGTAACAACATGACACAGTTTGCCATTCTCTTCCCCGGCCAAGGCTCACAATCTGTCGGCATGCTGTCTGATTTACCCGAAAAATTTTCGCGCGTGAAAAATATTTTTGACAACGCATCATCTATTTTAGGTTATGATTTGTGGGATTTAGTGCAAAATGGCCCTGCTGAAAAATTAGATCAAACGGAATTGACACAGCCTGCATTATTAGCGGCGGATGTGGCTGTTTTTGAATATTGGAAATTAACACACACAGAAACCCCGATGTTTTTAGCGGGGCATAGTTTAGGGGAATATGCAGCACTGGTATGCGCAGAAGCAATTCAATTTGAAGATGCTATTGCATTAGTGGCTGCGCGTGGAAAATTTATGCAAGAAGCGGTACCCGCTGGTTTTGGTGCAATGGCAGCGATTATCGGATTAGCAGATCAAGATGTTGTTGCAATTTGCAACAGCGCATCATCTGCGGGAATGGTGAGTCCTGCGAATTTTAATTCGATTGGACAAATTGTGATTGCCGGTGAAAATAAAGCGGTTGAAAAAGCCATTGCGTTAGCGCAAGAAAAAGGGGCGAAAATAGCGAAAAAAATTCCGGTGAGTGTGCCATCACATTGTGCGCTCATGCAAAATGCAGCGGATAAAATGGCAGAAAAATTAAAATCAGTTGCAATTAAAAAACCACTGATACCCGTGATTCACAATGTTGACGTGATGAGTTATGATGCGCCAGAAAAAATTTGTGATGCGCTCATTCGTCAATTAATTTCTCCCGTGCGTTGGGTTGAAACCATTCAATTTATGATTAACCATCATGTGAAAACATTTTATGAATGCGGACCAGGGAAAGTGTTGAGTGGGTTGAATAAAAGAATTTCGAAAGAAATCGTGAGTGAGAGTATATGATGTCATTTAAAAACAAAGTTGTTTTTATTACCGGCGCCAGCCGTGGTATTGGTTATGCGATTGCAAAAACATTTTACGAACAAGATGCAACGGTAATTGGCACGGCAACAACGGAAGCTGGTGCAAAAAATATTCCGGGCCACGGAATTATTTTAAATGTATGTGATGCGCTTGCTGTTGAAAAAGCATTCGAAGCAATTCAATCAACATTCGGCGCGCCCGCCATTTTAATTAATAATGCGGGAATTACCGAAGATAATTTGACTGTGCGCATGAAACCAGAACAATGGGATCGTGTCATTGATACGAATTTAAATGCAGTTTATCGCACCACAAAAGCGTGTTTGCGTCATATGATGAAAGCACGTTGGGGGCGAATTATTAATATCACATCAGTGGTTGCAGTAACTGGAAATCCGGGTCAAGCGAATTATTGCGCGGCAAAAGCAGGCATGATTGGTTTTACCAAAGCGGTTGCCGCGGAAATGGCGAGTGTCGGCATTACTGTCAATGCTATTGCACCTGGATTTATTCAAACGGATATGACGGATAAATTAGATGAAAAACAGCAAGAAGCGATTTTGTCGCAAATTCCCGCGAAAAAAATGGGTGACGTTTCAGATATCACTCATGCAGTGTTATTTTTGGCGTCCGATGCGTCAGCGTACATCACCGGACAAACCTTGCATATCAACGGTGGAATGTATATGGCGTGAATGCTAGAATTCGCGTTTTGATGAAAGTTATCAGTGTGAGTGTGTCGGATGGTAATCTTGATTATTCATATCTACTGATAACTGATAACTGATAACTGATAACTGATAACTGATAACTGAAAATAGAGGACTATAAAAATGGCAGCAAGTATTGAAGCACGCGTTAAGAAAATTGTGATTGAACAATTGGGCGTGAAAGAAGATGAGGTAAAAAATAATGCTTCTTTTGTCGATGATTTGGGCGCGGATTCTTTGGATACCGTTGAGTTGGTCATGGCGCTGGAAGAAGAATTCAATTGCGAAATTAAAGATGAAGAAGCAGAAAAAATCACTACGGTACAACAAGCTATCGATTTCATCAAAGAGCGCGCTGGAGAATAAAGCGTGATAAAAAGACGTGTTGTTATAACGGGAATGGGAATGGTGAGTTCCCTAGGAAATACAGTTAGAACAACGTGGGATGCGATTTTAGCTGCAAAAAGCGGTGTTGCGCATATCACTCGTTTTGACGCATCTGTCATGACCACGCAAATTGCTGCGGAAGTAAAAAATTTTGATCCATCGTTGGCAGTAGATCCAAAAGAAGCGCGGCGTTTTGATACGTTTGTGCTTTTTGCAGTTGAAGCAGCAAGACAAGCGATGGAAGATTCTGGTTTGATCATCACAGAAGAAAATGCATCACGCGCAGGTTGTGCAATTGGCGCGGGAATTGGTGGATTAGGTCAAATTGAACGAAATCGTGATGCTTTTGTACAAGGCGGTCCACGCAAGATTTCTCCTTTTTTTATTATTGGTGCCATTGTCAATATGGCGCCGGGTCTTGTTTCAATGAAATATAATTTGCAAGGCCCCAATATTTCTATCGTGACCGCTTGTACAACGGGCTCGCATAACATTGGTGATGCAGCACGTATGATTGCTTACGGTGATGCAGATGTGATGTTGGCGGGTGGTACAGAAATGGTGACAACCGAATTAGGTATCGGTGGATTTAATGTTATCAAAGCATTGTCGACACGCAATGATGCACCAGAAAAAGCAAGTAGGCCGTGGGATCGTGATCGCGATGGTTTTGTTTTAGGCGAAGGCGCGGGTGTTTTAGTTTTAGAAGAATTAGAGCATGCCAAAAAACGCGGCGCAAAAATTTATGCGGAACTGGCAGGTTACGGAATGAGTGCAGATGCATTTCATCCCACCGCACCTGAGCCGAATGCACGCGGCACATCGCAAGCGATTACCAATGCATTGCATGATGCAAAATTAAATCCAGGCGATATCGATTATATTAACGCACATGGTACATCGACCATGGCTGATCCATTGGAAGTGTTGGCAGTGAAAAAGGCGCTTGGGAATCATGCGCAACATTGTATGATGAGCTCAACCAAATCGATGACCGGTCATTTGTTGGGTGCGGCAGGTGCAGTGGAGGCGATTTTCTCTGTTTTAGCAATTCGCGATCAAGTGGCACCGCCCACCATCAATTTGGATAATCCTGATGAAGGTTGCGATATGGATTTGGTTCCACATGAAGCGCGTCAAGCCGTTATTGACGTGGTGATATCAAATTCGTTTGGATTTGGCGGCACTAATGGTAGTCTGGTATTTAAGAAATATTTATCGTGACCATTTGCACCTATGCCAAGAAAAATATTGTTAACGTTATTCATTTTTGCTCTATTTCTTTTTTTATATTTTGTTAGCGCATTATATTGTTTTTTTCACGTGCCGTTGATTGCTAAAAATAGTGAAACGGCTATCAAAGTTTATCCGAATCAAAATTTGCAACAATTATCTGAGCGATTGGTGCAGCAACATATTATTCGTCATCCAGGATTTTTTGAGTGGGTGGTTGAAATTTCGGGTAACGTTGGGCATTTGCGATATGGTGAATATCAAATTCGTTATCCGCTGACAGCGTGGCAGCTCTTAAATAACCTGAAATCGGGAACGGGATTGGTGGTTCATCGTTTAACGATTGTCAATGGATGGACATTTCACAATATTCGACAGGCTATTTTGAATGATGAGAATTTTAATCACACAGTAAATAAAGAAGATGATCAAGCTATTTTAACAGCACTCGGATCAACTCAAAAAAATCTCGAAGGATTGTTTTATCCTGACACGTATTTTTTCACGTGGGGTAATTCTGATATGACTGTGTTGAAAACAGCATATCAAAAAATGCAAACGGTTTTGGAAAAAAATTGGGAAAATCGCGCACCAAATTTATTGTATCAAAATGCGTACCAAGCATTGATTGTTGCATCATTAATTGAACGGGAAACAGCCGTAGATGCTGAAAAACCAATTATTGCCAGTGTGATTTTAAATAGATTGAAAAAAAACATGCGGTTGCAAATTGATCCGACCGTGCAATATGCTGTGAATCAAACATTTGGTGGTGTGATCACGAAAAAAGAGTTAGAGACAAAATCACCTTACAATACGTATTTAATTTTTGGTTTACCGCCAACGCCGATTTGCATGCCGAGTGAATCATCCATTGTTGCTGCGCTGCATCCTGCGGATACGAATTATTTATATTATGTTGCTACTGGAACGGGCGGGCATAACTTTTCCGTTGATTATGCGGATCATGAAAAACAAGTGACGGAGTACAGAAATCAGATATGAGCCATTTCATTACTCTCGAAGGTTGTGAAGGGGTTGGCAAAAGTACCGCGCTGGCTTTTATTAAAAATTATTTTGCGGAAAAAAAAATGGACTGTGTAGTTACCCGTGAACCCGGCGGCACCGTGATCGGCGAATCTATTCGAGAAATATTGTTAGCCAATAACCATGAGGTTATTTTTTCTGACACGGAATTATTATTACTGTTTGCCGCCAGAGCACAACATATTGCACAAGTGATTAAACCTGCATTAAAAGCTGGAAAAATAGTGGTTTCTGATCGATTCACGGATGCCAGCTTTGCGTATCAAGGTGGTGGACGACACATTCTATTCAATCGCATTGAAATCTTGGCTGATTGGGTTCAAGGAGATTGGCAACCCACCCTTACTTTGTTATTAGATGCGCCAGTGGAGATTGGATTAGCGCGCATGCGTCAGCGTGGAAAAAAAGATCGTATTGAGAGTGAGAAAAAAGAATTTTTTGAACGTGTGCGTGCGGTGTATTTATCGCGCGCAAAACAATTTCCAGAGAGATTTGTTGTGATTAATGCGGCCGAATCTCTGGAGAATGTGCAGGTGCAAATTAAACAGGTGCTAGATAAGAAAGTGTGAGTGGGAGTGGGAGTGATAAATCAAACACAACTTCATTTATTGCAACAGGCATTTCAACAAAATCGCCTCTCGCACGCCTATTTATTATCAGGAATTGCGGGTACCGGAAAAACCGCGTTTGCAAAACAATTCTCTGAATTTTTATTGTGTGATACAAATAATCATTGCGGCCATTGTCGTGGCTGCAAACAAATGCAAGCCAGCACTCACCCCGATTTTATTTTTATCGCACCGCAAGAAAAAAATCATTCCATTAAAATTGATCAGATTCGTGAGCTAGGCGAAAAAATAAGTAAAACAGCGCATGCCGGTGGATATCAAGTGGTGGTGATTTCGCCAGCCGACACCATGCCATTACCGGCAGCGAATGCGTTATTAAAAACACTGGAAGAGCCAATAGGAAACGTCATTATTTTTTTAGTAGATAATCAAAAAAGTCTTTTACCCGCAACCATTACGAGTCGCTGTCAAAAATTAATTTTTTCACATGATCATATTGATTTGCGTTTGCAAAATAATACAGTGATATTACGCGATCAGTTATTGAATCATCTTGAACAAATTCAATCTCGTCGCGTGAATTCAATTGCATTCAATCTAGCCTGGTTAAAAATAAATTTAGAGGATATTTTTCAGCAGTTGATTTTAATTTGTTCCGATATTTCTCGTGCGCAGTTTGGTGCTGACAAAAAATGGATTGTGAATAATGATGTTGATGAAAAATTAAAAAAAATGGCGTCTCCTATTTCACCTAAAAAATTACAGAAATTTATCGAGAAATTATTAGATAAAAAATTAATGATTTCAAAAGGCATTAATTTAAATCAGCAATTGTGCCTGGAAGATATTTTTATTGAGTGGGAAAATTATGTTCATTGACTCACATTGCCATCCCTACATGCTGGATGTTTATAAAGATCAAACTGTTTTTGATTGCTGGATGAATGACACCAAAGCGGCTGGCGTTGATGCGATGCTGTGTGTTGCCATTGATATGGATTCCGCGCAAACCTGTTTAACAATAGCGGAAAAATACGATTGTGTTTATTCGAGCGTGGGTTCGCATCCTAGTGAAAAAGAAGAAGATGATTTATCAGTTGAAACACTGGTTGAGTTTGCAAAAAATAAAAAAGTGGTGGCGATCGGTGAAACCGGTTTGGATTATTATTATCATTCTGACAAACTGGAAGTGATGCGCAGACGTTTTCGTGATCACATTCGTGCAGCAATACAAGCAAAAAAACCATTAATTATTCATACACGCAATGCGCGTGACGATACGGTTAATATCATGCGTGAAGAAAATGCGCAAGTAGTAGGGGGCGTGATGCATTGTTTTACGGAAAGTGTGGAAATGGCCAAAGCCGCTTTGGATTTAAATTTTTACATTTCTTTTTCAGGTATTATCACCTTTAAAAATGCGCTGGAATTAGTAGAAGTGGTGAAACAGGTGCCGTTGGAAAAAATGTTAATTGAAACCGATTCACCATATTTAGCGCCCGTTCCATTTCGTGGAAAAACGAATGAACCGAAATATATTAAATATGTTGCTGAAAAAATTGCGGAGATAAAAAATATTTCAGTAGAAACGGTAGCGGACATTACCAGTCAAAATTTTAAAAAGCTCTTTCTTAACCGCGCTTCATTAACACCAACCCCGGTGCACACAAAATAATTAATCCTGCAGCGAACACAGCAGCGTAATGCCAGATGCTGCCAAAATGTAAATTACTCGGTGGAATAAATCCAATAATTAAGGTAATCATGCAGCTGAGTAATCCGAACAAGCATAAAATCCATTTCATGGGTGTGCCACCGGGAATTGAGAATGGTTTTTCAATGTGCCTGTGTTTGTAATGTAAAACGATTGCGGACAGAAACATGAGCACATACATCATTACATATAATTCAGTCGATAAATCGGTGAGTAACCAATAAATATCATTCACGCTTTTAAATAAAACAAATGCAAGACAAACCAGCGACACTAAAATAGCTTGTAGAATAAGAATATGTGCCGGCATATCGTGTTTATTATTTTTAGAAAACAATGCGGGTAAATTGCCGGTTTCTGCTGCTTGTTGCATTCCGCGTGCGGGAGAAATAATCCAATTAATCATTTCACCAATGCTCGCAAAAATAACCAACACAGACATAATCACCACAAGCCATTTTAAATGAAACGCGGTGAGATAATATTGAAAGGTTTGAAAAATACCGGTCGTCAACCCAATTTGTTCTTGTGGGATCACCAATGCAATTGCTAGAGAGCCAAAAATCATGGTGATTAAAATAATGGCGGAAGCGAGCAATACCCCAACGGGATAATTTCTTTTTGGATTGTTAATGTTGTGTACATTGACTGTTGCCAATTCCATGCCTAAAAACGCAGTAATAATAGTGGTTAGCGATATCCAATCATTAACATTTGAAAATTTTGGAATGATGGTGTGCCAGTGCAAATGAATTTGGATGGGATGGTTGTCATGTTTCCACATGACAGCGAGCGCTACCATGACGCAAAAAGGAATTAAAAATCCCATCATGGTACACAGTGTTGCAAAACCCGCTGAGATGGAAAAATTATTTAATGATAAAATCGTTAATCCCCAAAACACCGTTAAAATAACGATAACAGAAAAAATTTTGCTGCTGCACAATGCAGGGCTAATTAAAAAAGCAATTCCGCCTGCGATAAATGATAAAATACTCGGATACCAGGTTGCTGTATTAACCCATTGTAACCACACTCCCACAAAAGCCGTTTTTTCGCCGAAAGCTTCTTTGATCCACTGATAGATGCCATTTCGTTCAGGATGATAAGAAGTGAGTTCAGCTGAAATTAAAGCGATGGGTAATAAAAAAGTAATACCGGCGGCAATAAAAAAGAAAATGAGTGGTGCGCCAAACATGGCGTTGGAGGGCATATTTCTGAGGCTGTCGATCGATCCAACGATAAACATCGTTAGAATAAATAAGCCGATTTTTTTGTTTCCGATCATAATGTAGATCGCTCCACGGTAAGCGTTGGTAAGCGTTCAAAGAGAGGGCGCTGTACTAAAATTTATGAAGAAATCAAACTGTTCCTTTCAACGAACAGCAAATCGTTTTTACCAGCATATAAGCCACTTCATACGGATTAGCATTTGCGCATGGACGACGATCTTCTAAATAACCACAACCTTGTTGTGCCACATTCAGTGGAATTCGCACGGACGCACCACGATGCCCCACCCCAGACAAAAATTCTTTGTAGCTCGCTGTTTCATGTCGACCTGTTAAGCGTTCTTCAATGCCATGACCATACACTTGAATGTGCGCTTCGTGATTTGCTTTGAGCGCTTCAATGGCTTCGTGAATCGCTTTCATACCTGTTTTGACATCACGCGTTGCTTTTGTCGAAAAATTGGTGTGTTTTCCAGCACCATTCCAATCACCTTTGACTGGTTTCGGATGTAGTTTTGCGGAAATATCGAATTCTTCGCCAATGCGATACAACAACCAACGCGCAACCCACAAATGATCGCATACGGTGAGTGGATCTGCTGACTCAGTATTAACTCCACGATATCCAATTTGAAATTCCCATTGTCCGGGCATCACTTCTGCGTTGGTGCCATAAATCATGAGGTTTGCTTCAAGGCATGCGCGCGTGTGTTCTTCAATCATGTCGCGTCCGAATACTTCATCAGCGCCAACGCCGCAGTAAAATGGTCCTTGCGGTGCAGGATAACCGCGATCAGGCCAGCCTAACGGTTGTGTGCCGCGAAACAAAGTATACTCTTGTTCGAAACCAATCCAGGGTTCTTGCTTACTCACTTTTTCCATTATTTCGCGTAATTTCGCGCGTTTATTGGAAACGTGCGGTGTGCGATCCGGATTAAATACTTCGCAGAGTACCAAATAATTCGCGCCTCCCAAAATGGGATCGTTGGTAAAAAACACCGGTTGTAGAATTAAATCTGATTCGTGACCGCATGCTTGATTGGTTGATGAACCATCAAAACCCCATTCTGGAAAATCTTTTAATGTCATTTCATTTTTGGGATGTGATAACACGCGCATTTTATTACGCAATGTTTGTGTTGGTTCAGCGCCGTCGATCCAGATATAAGTGGCTTGTGTCAACATCGTACTCTCCCCATCATTTGTTTTCATTACAAATCGCAAACATCTCAATGTCCCATGTTTTTCCGTCAAAATAGCGATAATTTTTGAGTGTTCCTTCGTGAACAAACCCAACGTTTTTGAGTAAATAAATGGATGCGCTATTTTCATGTCGCGTGACGGCTTCAATACGTGAAATGGACATATTCTTAAAAGCATGCTGAATAACCGCTTGAATTGCTTTTCGTGTAATGCCTTGTCGCCAATATTCCTTCGCTAAATCATATGTGATTTCTGCGCGATGATGCGCGTTGTTTGTATACAATCCAATTGCGCCAATCATACGGTTATCGTTTTTTTTTGCGATCGTCCAGTAAATTCCTTGCTTTGAATAAAATAAATTTCGACAATATTGCACTTCTTTACTGGCTTCGAGCAATGTTGCTGGCTTGGTTGCAAGAATATATTTTCCCACATCAGGATCAGTATAGTAACGAAAAAAATCTTCGGTATCTTCAAGCGTTTGTTCACGCAAAATGGTGTGATCGTCAAGATCGATAACAGGAAAAGGTTGTTGATAAAAATTTAGAGTCATCATGATTTACTCACACTCACACTCACACTCACATCTGCTGTATGATAACGCAAAAACAAACGGAAGTGATTAGGGATAGGCCAACAATGCAAAAAAAAATTATGCGTCGATCCTACGAACAAAATAAACTGGCCACCTTATCGTCAATACCTGCTTTATTACAGAGAATTTATGCTGCACGAGATGTACGATCTATTGCTGACATCGATCGATCGCTTTCGGCATTATTGCCATTTCGTGATTTGATGGATAGTGAAAAAGCAGCAGCGCGTTTGATAGAGGCGATTCTCAATCAAGAAACTATTTTAATTATCGGTGATTTTGATGCGGATGGTGCAACCAGCACAGCAGTTGCGCTGATAGCATTGCGCTCATTTGGTGCGAAAAATGTGGATTTTCTCGTTCCTAATCGATTTACATTTGGATATGGGTTAACACCAGAAATAGTTGAGCTTGCCAAAAAAACAAAATCACCTGATTTAATTATCACCGTTGATAATGGTATCGCCAGTATTGATGGTGTTATGCGTGCCAATGAATATGGCATTGATGTGATTGTGACGGATCATCATTTGCAAGGTATGCAATTACCGAATGCTTATGCGATTGTGAATCCGAATCGCAAAGAAGATCTTTTTCAAAGTAAATCACTCGCAGGTGTTGGCGTTATTTTTTATGTGATGTTAGCCGTGCGTGCTGCGCTGGATACGCAAAATTATTTTTCAAAAAATAATATCACTAAACCAAATATGGCTGCATTATTGGATTTAGTGGCATTGGGCACTATTGCGGATGTGGTGCCGCTGGATAAAAATAATCGTATTTTAGTGCATCAGGGATTGCAACGCATTCGTGCGAATCTGGTTAGGCCAGGTATTCGTGCTTTGTTGCAAATCGCTGGACGTTCTCCACAAAAATTATCTGCGATGGATTTGGGTTTTTCAATTGGTCCTAGATTAAATGCAGCGGGAAGATTAGATGATATGTCATTAGGCATTAATTGCCTGATTTCCAGTGATTTTGATCAAGCGCTTGAGTTGGCGAACATGCTGGATCAATTGAATATTGAGCGTCGTGTCATTGAGCAAGAAATGAAGCAACAAGCATTTGATGTTGTTGATAAACTTGATTTAGAAAAAAAATTACCACTAGGAATTTGTTTGTATGATGAAAGTTGGCATCAAGGTGTTATTGGATTAGTGGCTTCTCGCGTCAAAGATAAATTACATCGTCCTGTGATTGCTTTTGCAAAAGCAGATGAAGAAAATTTAAAAGGATCGGCGCGATCAATAATGGGTGTGCATATTCGAGATATGTTAGATGAAATTGCAACACAATACCCAACCTTATTATCCAAATTTGGTGGTCACGCCATGGCGGCAGGCTTAAGTATTAGATTAAAAGATTTCCGTGAATTCAGTACTGTTTTTGAGAAAACTATCGAACGTTATTTAGATGAAAATAAATTATTTCGCGTGATTGAAACAGATGGTGAATTATCGGCTGATGATTTTATGCTGGAAAATGCGGAGTTACTTAAAGATGCAGGACCATGGGGTCAGTATTTTCCCGAGCCGCTTTTCGATAATGAGTTTACTATTGTTTCACAGCGATTAGTGGGTAATCATCATTTGAAGCTGGTTTTACAGCCTAAACATAGCACGCAATTGTTAGATGCCATTGCATTTCAAGTGAATGTAAATCAATGGCCGAATCATCGTATTACACAAGCTAGAATGGCTTATCGCCTTGATACCAACGAATATCGTGGACGTACCCGTTTGCAGTTGGTGGTCGAGGAAATTGAACATTAATTTATGTGCTATAATTTCGCCTATAAAAACACAGGAGAAACGTATGGCTGACAATAAATTTGATTTGAATAAATTGAAAGATAACATGGGTGGTTTGATGGATAGTTTGAAGTCCATGATCAATCCAGCTGGTGGCACGCCGACTGTCGATCCTGACGATGCGCTGGGTTTGAAAATCGCGCAATTAACTACGTTAATAAAAGAAATAACTGATGCGCAACAAGAGCAGATTAAAAAATTAAATAAAATAAATGAGCTTTTAAATGGCATATTTCAAGCTGTTCAAACGTTGCGGGATTCGGTAAAAGTAGAAAAGACAGCACAAAAACCAGCGGAAGAAAAAACAAAAGAACAGAAAGAATAAGAACAGCGTTTCGCAAAAACGAAACGCTGTTTGATGTTACTCTGCTAATTCCATTTTATCTGCGAGATCGCCTAGCTCATCCTTGCAGCGTCGGCGTTCGAGATAATCTTCAATTTTACGTCTTACTTGGCAGCCAACATTGTTTTCATCATTTGCTTCAATTGTGATGGCCGCTTCATCCATATCAGCACTATTTTTCACGCGAAGAACTCCTTTTGGTTGTGAAAAATGTTAAAAACAGAGATATGATATCGGATCTGTTCATTTAAGAAAAGTATTGTGAATCAGCGGGATAAATAACTATTGGATGAGCTCTGGTACGAGAGTTCGGATTTGATGTGTTTGTGGGTTGAGTAGCGTGACATGATCATACTGAATGGCGTTAACTTTATAGCCATTAACCACCTCACCAACACGATATAAATTTCCATTGATTAAAGCGACACGTTTATTATTAATGCGCATGGTTCCGCTGAGAGTGAGTGGCATGGTTTCATTCATAACAGGCTGAGTGATGACCCGCTGCGTTTTGTGCTGAGAAAATAGATTGCTGTAAAAATTAACATAGCGATCCGTGATACTATGAAAATGCATTAACATAAAAATGATGAGACTAATACTGATTATCGATGCGACGCTAAAAATAATCCAATGCAGATTGAATGTCATATTGGGAAACGCAAAAGATTTTTTTGTGCGGCGTGGTTTGATGAATTGATTGGGAATCATTCCGGCGTGCATGGCACTGGTGGCAGTCGCTCTGGATACTATTGATTCTGAAGTGGATACAGAATGAGGTCGTTGCGTGTTTTTAAGAGATGATTGTGTTTTTTTGAGTGCCTCATCAATCAAGCTCATAATAAAAACAACTCCTTCACGCATCGCCGAATCATTCGATAGCGAATTGTGTCTGTTTCATTTACAAATCCAGCGAGTAATGCGCGATCGCAAAGAATATTAATCATGCGTGGTTTTCCACGCGTGTGTCGATAAATTGCGGAAAACGCTGGATTGGTAAATTGAACTTGTGGACCTGCATAGGGATTCATTGCACATAATTTTAAACGATGCTCGATATATTCGCGTACTTCTTTTTTGGATAATGGGTCAACACGATAACGAACAGCGATGCGTTGCGTTAATTGTCTTAATTCGGGCAGTTGTAATTTCTTTTCAAGTTCAGGTTGTCCTACTAAAACGATTTGCAATAATTTTTCTTTTTCAGTTTCGAGATTGGATAGTAAACGAATGCTTTCCAGTTGCTCAACAGATAAATTTTGTGCTTCGTCAATAATAATCACCACGTTGTGGCCTTGACTTGACTCTACCAGTAAATATTCATTCAATGCAGTCACTAACTCAAATTTAGTTTTATAATTGTCGCTGATACCGAGATCTTGAAGAATTATTTTTAATAGTTCTTCATCGGAAAATTTAGGGTTTAAAATGAAAGCCGTTTTGATATGATTATGGAGACCATTGAGCCAGGTGCGGCACAATGTGGTTTTGCCCGTTCCGATTTCTCCCGTGATCGCGATGATACCCTTGCGTTGTTCAATACCAAAAGTGAGATGTGAAAATGCTTCAGCGTGAGAAGCGCTGGGAAAGAAAAAACTGGAATCCGCAGTGACATTAAAAGGATTTTCTTTTAACTGAAAAAACTCTTTATACATCGTGGTATCCCTATACATAATTTCATACCCAGTGGCGCTAGTAGCAGTGTCCTCAATCTCATTGTATCTTAATTTTCCAGTCAGAGAAATTATGGTGTTGTTTAAAGAACATATGGTTGTCTATGATGGGGTAAGTAACACAGAGCGCACAGAGAATGAGGATGATGGCGAGGATAAAATTGGCTTTTTCGATGGATTTAAACAGCGGTTTTTTGCGACTGATTGCGATTACTGCATAAGTGAGATTGTAAATAAGCAATAATCCAGCATAAATCAAAGCGGTAACATTATCCGGCGTTAAGCCATTGAGTAGAATACCGTGGCGATCACCATAATAAATTTTTATCATCGCCATTACGCTGAAAACAGGCGTGATGCACAGAAAAATGCGACAAATCCAGAGTAGATAGCGAGGATAGGGCAGTGGCGTTGCACCATCTTGATAGACCCCGTTGAAAAATACTACGCTCCAAAATGCAATAAACAATAGTAGAAATGAATTGCTCGAAACCATACTGTGTTGTTTTAGCATGATGATCGATGTAATGATAAATAAGATACTCATAATCGCCAGTGGCACGAATAAATATTGGCAAATATACAATAAAACCATTCGCATGGTGCGCACCACCAAATTTATTTTGGTAGTAATATATAATCCAATACTAACATAAATAGCGGTGGTGAATGCGTCAAACCATGTTTTTGAAATCCATTCGCGAATGAACGTGACGCCGATATTTTTAAATAATTCTGCAGAAACAAATATAATCGCCCAACATAGAATAACAAAAAACAACGTGATCATTAATTTAATAAATGTGTCCCACACGGCATGAAATAATGTTTCGTATGAAAAATGAAATTGTTTGGCGTGATAGTGAATGTGAAATGCATTTAATGCGTAAGCTGAAAAACACATCAGCGTGAATGGAAAAAAAACAGAATTGCTTTGCCAATAAAATGGCAAGCTTGCTAAAAGACTGGGTAAAAATGTGGTAAAAAATAGTTTTATAGTAGTGCATTTGTTAGGATAAGCGAGTAAAAACATCAGCCCATAAAATCCAACCCAATAATACAGGAGAAGACGAATGGAAATGCTGGTATTGATATCTTTGATGTGCGGAAGAAAAGCAAATGGAAAAGCGTGAAGATCAGCGTGGGTTAATGCCGCGAGCAAACCACCGACAACAAAACCAATGATTAAAAATGGAAAGACACTTATTTTTTGAGAAGATAAGTCTATGGCCATGTTATTTTTCTCCGTACTATCGATGATGAATTATCTTGAAACAGTGACAATTTTTTATTATAACAAGAAGTCGCACCTCAATAAATGAACCTCCCCGCGGCAAGCCGCGGGGAGCCGCGGAAATTTAATGCGTAATCCTGCAGGCGGTATTCGATCTCGTGATATCAGGAGGAATTGAAAAGCCGCGTGAGCGTGTTTTAAGTTTAAGTGAAATCAAAAAAATATGGGTGTTTCTTGATGATGATAAAAACCAAATGTCACCTCAAATTAAAATAGCGATCAAAATTATTTTGCTCACCGGTGTTCGCACATCTGAGCTTCGGCTAGCAAAGTGGGGTGAATTTAATTTTGATAATTCACTGTGGATTGTGCCTGCTGCAAACTCGAAAGGGGGAGTGATTCATAAAATACATCTGAGCGAACCAGTGAAAGTATTGTTCGATAATCTTCCCTCGTTTCAGTGGACACCAATTTGTTAGAATATAAATAACAAAGAGGTGTTTGAAATGGTAAGAACAGTTAAAAAGTACACTG
>Ga0155524_105_pt1 | contig 117402 bp, 113 predicted proteins | sample RifCSPhighO2_12_FD_107181 | JGI IMG/M metagenome (GOLD analysis project Ga0155524, IMG submission 107181) | Gammaproteobacteria bacterium RIFCSPHIGHO2_12_FULL_39_24
TAAAAAGGGCGGTAAGGAAACATGTACAATGCAGGCGAAAACAACAATATCTTTACCGGGCGCAATAAATTCAATCACTGAAAGTGATCAGCTCAAGGTCAATGGCACTACCTTAAGCCACAACGCAGTAACTTCTCAAAAACCCGGGGCAATTTAACTTGTTGATTTTGTAATTTACTGATATCTTTCCATCCCATGAAGACGAAGACATGGAAGATCCAAATCCCCCTATTTGAAGAGCGCGAGCGAACACCGCTGGTTGATAAATTAATTGAGTTGCTCAAAGAACAAAATCGTCGAATGGATATATTGACTGACGAAATCAAACGACTAAAAGATTTAAAAACTAAGCCAAAATTAAAACCATCAAAACTGAAAGATTCTGAAAAGTAGGCACAAAAAGAATCACGAAAAGCAAATCAAAATCAGCCAAACAATCAATCTAAAAATAAAAACAAACCGATTAATCGAACAGAAATTATCAAAGCAGAAAATATTCCAGTCGGTGCGCGATTCAAAGGTTATCGCAATTATCGTGTTCAAGAATTAATTGTTCGAGTAGAAAATATTTTATATAAATTGGAGAGATGGCAATTATTGGATGGAAGTTTTATTGTTGCAAAATTACCGCCAGAAATTTCCGGTTCACATTTTGGATCAGTGCTAAAAGCATATTCATTGCATCAGCACCATCATCAGTGTGTAACACAACCATTATTGCTCACACAATTACGTGAGTGGGGTGTCACTATTTCTAATGGACAATTAAGTCGATTGCTAATAGATAATAAAGAGTGCTTTCACAAAGAAAAAGAGGCAATTTTAAAAACGGGGTTATCTGTTTCATCACACATTCATACGGATGACACGGGTGCGCGTCATGACGGGAAGAATGGCTATTGCACGCACATTGGCAATGAGTTATTTGCCTGGTTTAAAAGTACAAACAGCAAAAGCCGAATTAATTTCTTAGAATTGCTGAGGCATGAGCATGAAGATTATTACTTAAATAAAGAGTCTTTTGCATATATGAAGCGATATAAAGTGGCGCCGTGGATACAAGATAAACTAAAACATTATGCAAAAAAACATTTCAATAATAAATTCGAATGGGAAAAATGTTTGGACTATCTCAAGATCAAAAACAAACATTATGTGAGACTGGTGACCGAGGCAGCATTAATTGGCAGTATTTTGCAACATGGATTTTCTAAAGACATGGTGATTGTCAGTGATGATGCCGGACAATTTAATGTTTTTGAACATGCGCTTTGCTGGATTCATGCTGAGCGCGGTATCACAACATTAATACCCTCTAATCAAATGCAAATTAATACAGTTGAATGGGCGCGCAAACAAATTTGGGATATCTACCATCTGCTAATTGATTACAAAAAAAATCCAGATAAAAAATTAAAATTTCAAATCACAAAACAATTTAATGCGCTTTGCAAAACAAAAACAGATTATCAAACGTTGAATTTAGTATTAAAACGAATGGGTGCCCATAAAAATGAGCTGTTGATGGTGCTGCAACGTCCCAATACTCCGTTGCATAATAATTTAAGTGAATGTGATATTCGAGAGTATGTGAAGCGAAGAAAAATAAGCGGCTCTACTCGCAGCGATGAAGGTCGTCAATGCCGAGATACTTTTGCAAGCTTAAAGAAAACAGCACTGAAATTAAAAGTTTCTTTTTGGGATTATCTGGTCGATAGAATCACTCTAAAGGCACAAGTTCCATGGCTTCCAGATCTGATCATTAAAGCGGCTTCGGCTACTGCGTAACTGCCCCGGGTTTTTGAGAAGTTACTTTGAACAGTGATAATTTATTGATTTTTAATGTATTTTGTCGTGCCGATGATCCGAATCGAACGGACGACCTACTGATTACGAATCAGTTGCTCTACCAACTGAGCTACATCGGCTTTGATTGAAATTATATACGGCACATTTCTGTAATAATTCAACTAGCACACAGAGTCAAACACATCCGCGCCCGTGAATCAACACAGAATCGCGCGTAAATGCGAAGCACGTAACAAGCGAAACAGAATTAACTGAAAATACGGTATTGCTGAAATTAACATTATCGCTTAATTTATTTTACCCATCAAAAATAATCAGGAAAAAATATGCAAAAACACCGTAAAATAATGGGTTTTACACTCATTGAACTAATGATTGTGATCGCAATTATTGGAATTTTAGTGGCAATCGCCATTCCTTCATACAAAAATTACACGCGGCGTGCACATTACACTGAAATTGTGCAAGCCACTGAGCCTTACAAATTGGGCGTGCAAGAATGTTATCAAACACTCGGTGCACTCGATAATTGTGCTGCAGGACAAAATAATGTGCCGAACGCCATTGCCGCAGGAAAGGGGCCTGACTTAATCAACAGCGTTGACGTTGCAACTGGTGGCATCATTACGGTTACCCCAAACCAAAAATACGGTATTGAAACAACCGACACCTATATTTTAACACCAACTGAAACAGCGGATACATTAACGTGGCAAGCCAGCGGACAAGGGGTTGCAAATGGTTACGCCGCTCCATAGCATAACCTCTTTATTTTCTGGAGAAGAAACACTCGTTCATTTGCTTCTCCAGAAAAATATAATGGATGAACACAAACTGGTTTTACTAAAAAAACAAGCGAATACATTTAAACAAACGTTATTCCAACATCTTTTGCAATATCAATTTATTGAGCCTGACATAATCGCAACAGCAGTCTCGACACAACTCAATATACCGATTATGGCACTCGATAAAATTAACTATCAAGATGTACCAAATAATATTATTCCATTAATGCAAATCAAAAATCAGTTAATTTTACCGATAGAAAAAAATGAGGGAGCAGTTACGATCGCGATTGCAAATCCAGAAGATAGAATGATTGAAAAAATGCTATCATTCCAGCTAAAAAAATCTATTCAATTTGTTGTTGTGCGATATGATATTTTAACACGATTACATAATGCTATTTTTTGTAATCATTATTATACATATTATGACGAGAAAAATGGAAATTTTATTCAGGCATTAACACATCATATTTTTTCTGATGCCATTCATCGCAGCGCGTCTGACATGCATTTTGAACCTTATCAATCTTATTGTCGAATTCGATTTCGATTGGATGGATTGTTACACACCATTCTCACTATTCCAACGCAATTTACGGATGCGCTCATCAGTTGCATCAAAGTGCTTGCGCATTTAGATATCGCCATTAAACGCACACCGCAAGATGGTCGTCTTACATTTCGAACTCATCTTGGATTTTACAAAGATTGTCGTGTTAGCACTTGTCCAACGCAGCAAGGTGAAAAAATAGTGATTCGTTTACTAGATGCCAACACGGAAATTCGTCCGATTAATCAACTGGGGTTAAACGAAACCGATCAAAACATTATTTTAAACGCCATTAAAAAACCCCAGGGATTAATTCTAGTAACAGGTCCTACCGGCAGCGGAAAAACCATTACGCTCTATACATTATTAAATTTATTAAACGAAGCGCATCGCAATATTGCGACAGTTGAAGATCCCATTGAAATGCAAATTGATGGTATTAATCAAACCAATGTTAATGTAAAAAATGGACTAACATTTTCAACCATGTTGAGAACATTATTACGACAAGACCCTGATGTGATTATGATTGGCGAAATTCGTGATCAAGAAACCGCAGAAATGGCGTTACGTGCTGCACAAACGGGTCACTTGGTATTATCAACATTACACACAAACAGCGCAGCAGATTGTATTACACGATTAACGCATATGAACATCGCGCCATTTCATTTATGTTCTGCGCTGACTTTAATTATCGCACAAAGATTAGTGCGAAAACGATGTCTTCAGTGTGAATCAGGCTGCACGTATTGCACGGGTGGTTATCAAGGTCGAGTTGGCATTTTTGAGTTAATGCCAATAACAGAATCAATGAAAACGATGATTGCAAATCATGCATCCTCCATGGAATTAGCTAAGCATAATTATTTAAATGGCCATGTTGATTTGTGGGAAAGTGCGTTACAGGCTGTAAAACAATGGAAAACATCGATGGAAGAGATATATCGCGTGATTCCGGAGAAGTAAGTGTGAGCGTAAAAATATGACACAACAATTCGAATTTAAATGGGCTGGAATTGATTTGGATGGAAAATATAGTGTAGGCACCCTTTCCGCTCAAAACAAAAATCACGCAATAATAAAATTATCTGAAAGAAATATTACTATTTTATCACTTAAAAAAACAAATTATTTTATTTCGCATCAACACAACAAGCCATTTACAAAAAAAGATCTTCTCGATTTTACACAGCAATTACAATTATTACTGCAAACCAACATTGCGCTCACTGATGCGCTTGAATTAATGGCAAACGCAATTTCAAAAAAAGTGGTCAAAAATATGATTCAAAAAATAAAATGTGGCATTATGCATGGATTATCATTTCATGAAACACTGAAACAATTTCCAGCCTATTTTAATAATACGTTTTGTCATTTAATTTATGCGGGAGAACAGAGCGATCAATTGGATGTTGTGCTGTTGCAACTCATTGTAGATCAAGAGCATGCACTTGAATTAAAAAGCAAGATAAACAAAGCATTATTTTATCCCGCCACGGTTTTGTGTATTGCATTATTGATCACGCTCGGCTTAATTATTTTTGTTATCCCGCAATTTGGCAGTATTTATAGTAATTTTGGTGCGCAATTACCTGGTGCCACCAGGACGCTGATTGCCATCAGTAATCAAGTTATTCAACACGGCGCTATTATTTTTTTCTCTGCAATAGCAATTATTTTTTTATTAAAATTATTTTTAAAAAAAATACGTCCACTTAGAAAATTATTTCATCGGATAATAATCACTATAAAACCGTTTCGAAATATAATGATGACGCATGTGATTGCACAGTGGAGTCGCATTTTAACACTAACGCTCACTGCAGGAATTCCTTTAATTGATGCGCTTTACATTACGAATCAATCTATTTCAAATCCATTCATTCAACAACAAATGAAAGCGGTATCCGATGCGGTACTCACTGGACAATCATTGCATGCAGCGCTGTCACATTGTCCGCATTTTCCAGTGCGCGCAAAATCACTCATTGCTATTGCTGAAAATGCGGATGCACTGCCTAAAATGTTACAAAAAATTGCGGCAATTTATCGACAACAACTCAACAACGGCCTTGAACGCTTGAGCAAATTACTCGAGCCTGTCATTATGATTGGAGTTGCATCGCTCGTTTCTGGTTTAATTATTGCGATGTATTTACCAATTTTTAGAATGGGAAGTGTTATATGATCTGGTTAACATTTTTTACCATACACACTACCGCAAGCGTAATAGTGATTTTTATACTGGGCGCCATCATCGGCAGTTTTTTAAACGTAGTGATTTACCGCTATCCCATCATGCTAACACGGCAATGGAACGCAGAGTGCATGGAACAACTGAAACAACCAGTATCACACCATACCGCGACTTTTAATTTATGGATACCACGCTCACACTGCCCACACTGCAAACATACATTACCTTTTTGGCTCAATACGCCTATTTTAAGTTATTTAATTTTGAACGGAAAATGTGGATTTTGTCGTGAAAAAATTTCGATTCAATATTTTTTGGTAGAAATATTGACTGCTATGTTGAGTGTTGCGGTATTTTTACAATTCGGGATCACGTGGCAAACAGTGGCCTTATTGATTTTCACATGGGGATTAATTGCGTCGAGTTGTATCGATATCCAATATCAATTTCTACCCGATACGATCACATATTCACTATTGTGGTTAGGATTATTACTATCTACACAGCATTTATTGATTGATTCAACTGAAGCTATCATGGGCGCATCAATCGGTTATTTATTTTTATTCTCCATCGCGAAAATATATTTTTTACTGCGAAAACAAGACGGCATGGGGTTGGGTGATTGTAAAATGCTGGCCATGATCGGTGCTTGGGTTGGCACAATGTCATTGCTGAATGTATTATTATTTTCAACATTTCTCGCATTAATGATCAGCGTTGTTTTATTGTTATTTAAAAAATTACACAAAGGCAGCCCGATTTCATTTGGTCCCTACCTTGCCATCGCAGGATGGTGCACCGCATTATATGGATCACAACTGATGCAATGGATATCGCAATGGATTCATTAAAATCAGATAATAAAATGTTACGGGTTGGATTAACGGGTGGTATTGGCAGCGGAAAAACAACGGCAGCCAATTTATTTGCAGCATTGGGCGTTCCCATTATTGACGCCGATGAAATCGCGCATCGCATCGCGAAACCCAATGAAATTGCCTATCAAAAAATAATTGATCATTTTGGAAAAGATATTATAACTGCAGATAAAACCATTGATCGAAAAAAATTACGCCATATTATTTTTGAAAATAACACTGAGAAAAAATGGCTTGAAAATTGTTTGCATCCCTTGATTCGCAAAATAATGCGCGATGAAATTGCAGCACTACATGCACCGTATTGTATTTGTGTTATTCCGCTGTTGGCTGAATCAACGGATATTGACTTTATTGATCGTGTGTTGGTAATTGACACACCCATTGAAATTCAAATTGAGCGTGCGAAACAAAGAGATCATGCGACAGAAAAAGCTATTCAAAAAATAATGGGTACGCAAGCAACGCAATCAGCGCGATTAAAAATTGCGGATGATGTGTTGATTAATGATGCTGATGTAGAGTCGCTGCGCAAAAAGGTGGTGCAGTTGCATCAGCGGTATTTACAACACAATTAAAACTCTAAACGCCACTAAATTTTCTATTTCGGCTTTGGAGCACTTGATGGTGTTTGTGTTGGAGGAGTAATACCGCCCGCTTCTTTAGGTTTAGGCGGCCAGCCACCCACCTTGCTTGTCATTGCGGCGCTAATAGGTTGCTTTTGAGACCACGCTTGAGCAGCATCATGTCTTAATTTTCCTATTGCAGTTTCTGTTTCTGTTGTGGCATTAACACTCGCAATTTTCAAATAAGTCTCAAATTTCCGCGTAATAATTTCTTTTGCTTCATCTTTTACAGGACCACGAAATACCAATCCACCCCCCATGGGCATAGCAGCAACACGATGTGTTTGCGCCAACGGTTGATTTTTACGTAATTCTTCATATTCAGAAAAACGATTATTCACCATCGCTGCCGCTTGACGTAACATAAATGCACTGGCTGCTGTAGCAACGGCATCACGATCCACTTTCGGAATATCTTTATTATTCACGAATGCTACAATCGCATCGCGGATTTTTGTCGTGTCCATCGATCGATCGAGATGAGAATTTGACAACAACTCTTTTAATGCATGTTGATAAAAATTCTTTTTATCACCCACGCAATGTTCCAACATCTCTACGATAATATCAGTATTTTTTGCAACCAACGCTTGTCGCACTGTTTCATCGTTCACTGCCGCCACAATTTGTGGAAGCGCAGGAATTAACGTACGAATATTAGGCGATAAGATCTGGATGTTTTGTATTTGTTGTGTTAAACCACTTAACAATAAACCTCGATCAATTAATTTAGCATTGTCTGAATAAGTTATCAGAAATTGAGCTGGCTGCTTGGTTTGATTTAACAGCTCCGCTGTTTTTTGTATCTTTTGAAAATTTTCTTTTTGTTGTGCATCATTCATCACCTCAACCAACAATGCCAATTGTTTTAATTGATTCTCATCAAGAATGCCGGAAGCAACATTATTTTTGCATGCATTCATTAATGAATTAAAAAGATTGCCGCCTTTACTGTCAATAAGCGATGATATTCTATTGGCAAACGTATTATTTTCTCTTAATAAATTTTGATGTTGATCAATCAATGCTAACAAAGCGTCAGGCACTGGCTGTTTTGCATTCATTAAAAACATAAGGCGCTCAATCGCCAAACACACTGTCGCATCACTCACTTGTTCTCTTAGCGTTAATGCGTTTTTACATGCCGTAATGTAACCCTCAAGAGCGGCAGCACGCGAATGATTTTTATTTTCTTTAATCCATGTGACACACTGATCAAAATCACCGGGCGCAGCATTTCCTGATCCCATGCGCAACAAATTATCTCGCAATACTGTTAATTTCGAATCATTTCCAATAATGCCATCAACATGTCTTTTATCAAAAGAGGCAAATGGTGACACCAAGTTGGTGCTCAACTCAGCCAAGGATTGTTCAATTTTTTCAGCTGAATTTGTTTCGTCCAAAAATAAATTTCTAATGCGTCTGAAGAGTGCGCGCTCCACCACTTCTTGCAACGGAAGCAAGGTATTTTGATAAAATAACCCAGGATTCTCACTGTAATCATATTCGTATCGCGTTTTTGTAGCGACAATCTCGCCCATTTCAATAAAATCAAACTCATCGTCTGTCTTATCTACAACACGCCCTTCTGCTGGTTTTTTCTTCAGCAAGGCACGTTCTGTAGGAGGCATCAATAAAATTGCCAACACCCATTCAATTTGATCCGCAACATTCTCCGCCATAACAGGTGATTCAATGATCTTATGAACATACTCTTTCGCAAGCATTGCCAAATCATTTTCTGATTTCAATGTTCTGACCAATTGATCTTGCGAAGGAACATCAAAAACTTGGAAAAGTATTTCTGTTACCGATGAACCCAACATTCTAATTTGTTCTACTTTTTCAGGATCAAGCACGTTAATGTCATTTATTTCTCCTGAAAAAACGGGTTGAGCACTTTCTTTGGAAGTGGTGATTTTTTGAATTAATGACAGCAATTTCTCACCAATAGTGCGCACATTGTTTTTTCCAACTAATTTTTCAAATTTTTCCGGCGTGAAAATGTTAGCAATTAATTGACGCAACAACATTTCAATTTTATCATCTCTATTTTCAGGTGAATGTGACATTGATTTTAAAAATTCCATCATCCAACTCGCATGCATATCCTGCAACTGTTTTTCAGTTCCTAATTTACGCACAAGAATTTCGTGCATCCAAGTTGGATTGGGATCGGTAACAAGATTAGCAATTAATGCGTGTTGATCGGATGTTAATGATGTTGCAGGGGATACCTGTTGATATACTGCAAACGCCTCTTCTTCCGCGTCAATACCAGCACCCACTCTCGCCTCAGCCACCAACTGTTGTAAACCCACCAATCGGTATTGATTTTTATTGTCTGCTGACGCATATGCTTCAACCAAACGTGCAAAAGCAGCATTCCATGTTGGCGCAGGGGTTTTATATAATTCAGCAGTGAGTTTTTCATTAAAAATGATTTTCGCAACAGAATTATTTTCATTATCTAAGTTTGCTTCTTCTGCATACTTAAATACCACTTGATCCGCATCTAATTGTTCTTCTGAATAATCTTTCAAGTTTTTTTCAAACACACCCTTAAAATAGTTTTTCAAGAAACCAAATGCTGACTCTCGCACTGTTGGATAGTCAGTTAGATTTTTAAATAGAGGCAATTTTGATAATGATGCGCGTAATACTTTTTCTGATGCTGCTACAGCAGATTCTAAGAATTTGATATTTTCTGCTGAACCACTATTTTCTTCTTCCGCTTTTTTAAGATTTTTCCATGCATTATCAGCTGCTTCTCCAGCGCTATCTATTGCTTTTCCATCAGCATCGGTTTTATCAAGAATAGCAGCTAATGCTTCGCTAGCAATATCATATGCTAATTGAGCAGCAGAAAACGCTTCCGCGCGTTTTTTATTTTCCTCTGGCAACAAACTCATTGCTATTGCTGCGTTTAATTGATTGTGCGCATCAGCATAATTTTCAGTAACACGGGTAAATACATCATGCATTATTGTCGTTTGTTCTTCTGAAGAATAAAAAACAAATAATGACTCTATTTTCGCGCTATCCTCTTCTGTGATTGCATTTTTTCCATATAAAACAATATTAATATGCGTATTCAAATAGTTTCTTTTAACATCAGCAATGTAAGAATTCAGTATTTCCGTATCTAGTTGACGATTGATTTCTTCAAATCCAGACTTGTTTTTGCCGTCCCTCTCTAACATCGTTGAATTGATTAAGCTAATATCTTTTCTGAATTGTTCTGCATTATCATAGACAGATTGACCACTCAATAACTGCAGAATACGACGTACCTCTAGTGTCTTGTCGGGAGACGCTATTTTAATCAGCTTGCCAATTTTTTCAATTTCTTCGTATGATTCTCCTGATTCAATAAAGTTAACAAAACGTCTTGAAAAATCTAATGCTTGATTTAATCTTCCAGCTTGATTGACATCATGCTGTTCAACAAAAGCTTTCGCATTTTCAATTTTTTCTTGAAGCGTTGTTGGATCACCATTCTCAACCAACCCAACCAAATCAGCACGAATATTGTTTACCACAAAATCAACAACGGATTTCACATAGTGTTCATGTTCTGATTTTTGTGTCGTATACGATTTAATCGATTTATCTATTTTTTCATTCGCTTCTTGTAATGCAACTTGAGCACTCGCTGATCGCGCGTTACGTTTTTTTTCATCTCCATCACAAAAAGGCAAGTGACGCATAAACCATCGTCTAAAATCACCCGCACGCTGATATCTTTCTAAACTATTTTTAGCATCATTATGTTCTTTGCTTGCTTTAACCACTGCAAGTTGCTCTTCTTGAACAACACGTTTTCTTTCTGCCTCTAGTGCTGCATCTTGTGTTTCTGCTTGACGTGTCCATTCGCCACCAATAATCTCAATAGGTGATAACGTTTTTTGTGCATTATAAAAATCGACTCGTTTTGTTTTGCCCGCCTTCATGACCAACGCAGCAATCGTTCCCAACTCATCCGTCTTGTCTTTGATTTCGGGGTCCGCGTATAGCGCAATAAAATTTTTGTACGTTGCAATGTTATCCGCGGATACGTGATACGCTTCTGATGGTGTGCTTTGATCAAGCGTTGCAACCAAATCAGCCGGTTTGCTTTCGCTGGTTAATGCCAATCTTTCATACATTGACATCGCAATTTCTTGGCGCGTTCTGTGGATGTCAGCCAGTATTTGTTTTTGTTCATCGGTCAGTGTGAACACTTTTTGACGCGCCGCTTCTTCAGCAACCGCTAATCTCGCTATCAATTCTGACAGTTGATAAGGCGTTAAATCTGCTAAATAAGCGGAACGGGGATTGAGTGGTGATTGCGCTTCCAAATGCTTTTTGGTTTGCAAAAATTCGTGCAATTTTTTGTGACGAGATTCAATTTCTTCTAAACGTTTTATGAATTCTTCTCGTGCAGTTGTTAGTCCTTTTGTATCAGTTGGAATGTCTTTGTGTGCACCTGTTATATTGGCCACTCTATTCCAATTTTCTTTTACATTGCGCGTTTTTTCGAATTCTTCTTTTTTAGTCTTAACGCTTTCTTGGTGTGCAAGATCGCCTCCAAATCTTGATTGAGCAAATGCAATAGATTCCATTGTAACAATACTCGGGATAAAACCTTTTGCCACTTCCTCGTATTCACGTATATCTCTTATTGCGGTATTAACACCCTCAACAGTAGATTTAAAATCAGAATGTTCAACCGATCTCAACACTTCCGTCGCATTATCGCGATATAATCTTTTCACCACGGTCATTCTGTTTTTTAAACGTAATTTTTCAGAGTCAGGCGCAGTCTGATAATAATCACGCGCAGCAACCAATAATTTATCTCGCCCCTCTTTAAACGGCCCCTCTAATGACAGCAAACGATTAATTATTTCATCTATGATTAATTGTTTTTCGTTTACAGACAATGCCGCATTTTTCAATTTTTCAAGCAGTTGTGCATTTGCACTTGTTTTAGTGATTTTACGCTCAATGTTTTTACCGTCTATCTGCAATGATTTACCATACACTTTCTCATATTGAGTTTGTATTTTTTCAAGATGCTGACTGATCGCAATATAAAGCGTAGAATTCGGATTTGTTTCGCTCCTTAATTGCATCAGTAATTTAATTTGATTTAAAACAAGATGCTCATCTCGATTTTTATCAAATACTTTACTTGTTGTGTTTTTAAAAAATGCCTCGAATTCTTTTTCTTCTTCTGTTTTTGATTGAGTGCTGTCAAGACTAATCAATGCGCCCAAAATAAAAGATGCTAACTGGTTAGCGCATTCTTTTTTACGCGCATCAATCAATCGCTTTGTGATACGCAATGCACTGTTTTCATCACTCGAACTTTCTGAAAAAACAAATTTCAAACGACGGCACTCGCAATGTAATTCTTTTATGCCACTTTCATGCTGCTTTTCCAAATCAATTAAAAATTCCGCCTCTGATTGCGCTGAACGAAAAACAGTGTGTTCTCTTAAAACGCGATGCGTTCTTCTTGCTATATTGATGTGCGGATTATTGCGAATCGCGCGATCAAGATCGACACTTTTTCGAAGATTATCAACTGACGCTGCAATACCGGTTAATTCAAAATCATACAATACACTCAAAATCGCCTTAGCGGTTTCGCCAGTAGCTGCTTTAGGTCGAATCAAATGAATTTTTTCGCATCGTTTTTGGAATAAACGCAATCGCTTTTCATCATCATTAAACGTACTCAGATTATATTCACCCTCACGCTTCATTAATTTGTCACGATGATCATTAACTGTTTTTACATATTCCGCTATTTTTTTTATTTCTATTGGATTGGCAGGCAATAAACCGGATTGTGAGATTGCTTCAAGTTCATCTAAAATATGATCAATTAACTCGTCTTGTTCGCGATTACAGTCTTTTTGAAATGCATCGATATATTGTTTTGATTTTTTTGCAACAGATTCGGGAATCAGTGGTTTTTGGATGAGTTTAAATTCATTTACAGAAAATACGACAGCGTCATAAACCGTGGTTGCATTGCTTGCAACAAAAAGCGCTAATTTTTCCGGATTTTTTTTCCAATCTTCAATAGTGTCTTTAATATTACCCAACGCATCAATTGCATTGATAACAGTTGATGGAATACCCGCGCCTACAAAAAATGCATTTCTAATTTGATCTTTTAGTAATTTCTTTAAATCACTCAGATCTTCTAATAAGCCAAGCGGATTCGAAAAGGTCAACACCACGTCTAATTTTAAATTAAATTCTGCTGATTTTTTTTTCTTGCGCAACAACTCACGCTCAACAATTTCTTCACGCGCTGCGCGCAAATAGTGTTGAGTTTGATTTAATGCTTCTATGCGTTGAGACAGAGTGACCGTGGTTTTTGGTTTTTGCGCCTCGCACAATACAGCCCACTGTTGATTAAAGGTTTTTAATTTTTGTTTTTCAAGAAATGTTAAATGATACTCGCTCTGGTCTTTTGATAAAGCCACACTACTAAAATCGAACACTGTTTCTTGAAATGGTTTTCGCATAGGACTCTCACTTTTGTTCGACATCCACTATCTTTATAACACCCCTTAAGTATAAGAAATACCATCATTTTTGCTTTAAGGTTTCCTTAAATTTTAAAAATAATTTAAAAAATGTGTGATATCGCTAAGTTAGCAGTACATAACCGCTTATTTCATCTTGTTTTTCAAGTAATTCCTGCTTTCAGCTCACCGTACGCCATGCTAAAATAGCGCTTAGCTAATGCATTGAAATAACAAGGATTGAGACAAGTGAACACCTCGCCCACGGAAATCACCACCACAACCCAACACAATTTAATTGTTTACGAAATGCCGTTAAACGATGCCGTTCGCATTTGTTTGCGTTTAGAAAATTTATTTCAACAATTTGAAAAAACGGTTCATGATGCATCCCCTCTCGCAACACGAAACGCAATGAATGCCATATTAAAAATTTTAGAAGTGACTGATCGTCCTGATATTAAATCCAAACTCAGTCAAACATTAACACAATATTCCAGCGCAATGAATCAACTCAATCAATCACCCCAAGTGGATATGCAACGTTTACAAAGCACGCTGAAAAAATTAGATTCGCTGAATCACTATCTGCACACACATCACGCCCGCATCGGAGAACCATTGCGTCAAAATGATTTTTTATCACAAATTCGTTCTAATCTGTCCAATCCTGGTGGCGTTTGTGATTATCGTTTGCCTGCTTACATGTTATGGCAAAATAAATCACCTTCTGAAAAATCGAAAGATTTAATGGAATGGATGGAGACCTTTAAACCGCTGCACGATATTACGAATGCTGTTTTATTGTTAACACGTAGCAGCACACCCTTACAAACCGTTGTCGCTGAAAATGGTTTTTATCTTCAACCACTCAATCCGAACGCACCTTGTCATCTGGTGCGTGTTGCGTTGCCGCCCAGTGAAAATTTGTATCCTGAATTTGGCGTTGGAAAACATCGCCTTACTATTCGTTTTTTAAAACCCAGTTATTTTGGCAACGGAAAATCTGCGCAATCCACTGAGCGTGTTTCATTTCAAGTAGCGTGTTGTAAAATTTAATATGACAAAAACAGAAAATAAAAAAGCCGAATCTCATCAAATAATACGAGAGATAAATGAAAATTCAGATGAGCAATTAACTGAATTTAACAAACAGCTTGCGGAAATAACAGAAAAATTTAATGAGTTAATCGCGCAATTTCAAGAAGCATTTAACGAAAAAAAATTCCATGAAGCAGAAAGTTTTTCGCATCACATCCATCAATTACACGCCGAGCTAGCGCATCTTGAAGAAGTGCATCATCCTCATCCGCAACACGCAGAAGAATTTTTTAACCATCATGCCGAAGCATTGCATCATGCCAACGAACATTGGCTGCATGCAAAGCACCATTTCGATAGACTGATTGAAGAATTAGAAGAAGAAATGTTGCTTGAAGAAGTGGAAACATTACGTGAAATGCAAGAGCATTTACATCGCTTAACGGGTGAATTGTTGCAAGAACAAAAAGAAAAATTAGAGAAAGAAGAAAAACTAAAGCACGAATTTGATAAACATAAGTGAGTATTTTTTGCGTTAGGAACGTGCACGGAATAAGTCGTGCAAGTGGCGCTCGATATGACGATCAGATGTAAACGTCCTGATCGAGAAAATGTGCAGGAATACTTGATAGTATTTCAAGCGTTTTCGAGTGAAGAACGTTTAAAGATGACGTCAGATTGAGATGACAGTTGTACGACTTATTTCGTGCACGTTCCTTAGTACCCCGACCATCCTCGCATTATGGATGGAGCCAATACTCATAACTTTGAGTCACCATGCCTGTACACGCGGAGCTACCAATACATGTTCCTGAATTATTATATTGTGGGCTAGAATGTAAACCTGATGGTATTGTGCCACTTAATGCGGCATTAGCTGACATTTGATATTGATCAGCCCACCACTTGCAACTTTTGCTGTAAGGCATATAAAAAACAGAATAGGTATCCTGAACAACTGTTGGCGTACCTGTGCTAAGTGTAATAAATGGTGCCGTGCCCTTTGTTAATACCAAGGTCCCACCCCCAGACGCTACGGGGATCGCGCAGCTAATATAAATGTAATTGCTGGTTTGATCATTTACAGTAATAGTGCCACCTGTGCAGGAAGGCGTTAGCCCAACAAGCGACTGACAATAATTACTTGTGCAACCAAAAATTAAATATACATAACTAGGAACTTGGTGCGCGCTTGTTCTTGTGCAAGGGCAGGAGTTCGTCGTACAAGTGCTCGTCATACCAGCAAAAGAAGTGCTGCATAACAACAGCAGTGTGGTTCCAAAAAAAACTCTTTTTCTCAATTGAATACCCTCCGCGAATTACTCTAAATTTTCTACTGGAATCTCTTCTTTGAGAATAACACAACAGGGTTATCAAATGTCAAATGAATCGGCAATAATAATCCGCTTACTGCGTGCGCGGTTCCGTGCTAATTCACTAGCGCACACAATATCAAAACGCATCCGCACCAGTGAATCAACACGGAACCGCGGTACACTTCGTTCTCGGAGCGGAAATCACAATGCAGCATTCACGGGTTTTTTGATGTGTCTAACGACGCTAACGGCTGAGCAGTAGATCCATTGTTATTACCACAACAAAGCGCGAAACGATTTCTCGCGGCAGTACCCACCCTCTCCAAACCACGCCACATAGCATATCCAGCGAGATTTGCTGATAAACAAAATCCCAATAATGTGCCAATCATAAATATTAATTCTTTTGAATTAAGCTGTCCATTTTGATTAAAATCAAATCCACCATATCCAACCGTTTCCGTGAGTTGATCGCGTAAAATATAACTCACTGCAAACAACAGGCGCATGATGAAAAAAGGCAGTGATGGTAGCGCAAACCAATCACTTGGTTTTTTAGATTGCACAAGCGAAGACACCGCAGTTACCACAGATGAAGGCAAATGCTGCAACGCAATGAGTGCTTTACTCATCTCTGCATTCGGCATTTCCTTAACACCTAAATATTTTTGTCCAAACCACATCGCGCTGCCCAGCGCTGCGGTTTCAGCTAACAATGCCGCTTGCAGTTGCATTGTTAGATTATTTAACATTTTCGCTACAAACATTTTCGCTACAAATTTAGCGCGATCTGATAATTTTTCTGCTGGAACAAATGAAGTAATAATTTGTCCTGCCGCATTAATTCCCAAAATAAAATTAGTCCACAGTGTAAATTGATCGGAGATTTTATCAATTTCTTCTGACGTTGCAGGTTTATACGCGTTGGTCACAACAAAAATTCCCGCGCTGACTAATGCTTGAGATAAATAAAGCAATCGCAACGTGTTAATATCTCTGGCAGTGCGAACAACTGCTGTATTTGGTTGCGGTAATAATAGTGATGATTCTTCATCTTCTTGAATTACCTGTGACGTTCTAGCTACTGCGATTGTGCTGCTTTGGCTTCCCCCCCCCTCTGTTCTTTCATCAGCATTAACGTCAACATCAGCGGATGTGGTTTGCAGTGCTCTCAATCTAAAATTATTAAAAAATATTCTTTTTATTGCTGCTATTATTGTTTCTTCTACTGCTGCTCTCATGACAGAAACACCTTTCAAGTTTTTTAATATTCTTGAGTATGGCGAGAAGAATTTAACTTCGTCAATGAATTCGGTCTAAACACTAAGATATAATTTACTCTTAAGATTTCTGCGCCTGTAGCGCAAACACAATGTCACTATTCGCTTCCGGAAAGGTATATTTCGTCAGATTGTCTATCGACACCCACTGAATTTGCTGATTTTCACGACCATACGGAACGCCAGTATAGTCATGAATTCGAAATGCATGCAAAATTAATAAGATATTTTTTTCGGGAAATGATTTTTCTATTTTTAAAAAAAATTCAGCGCGTTTTATTGCTATTCCAATTTCCTCAAAAAACTCACGAATTAGGGCATTTTCCAATGTTTCATTTGGCTCAACTTTTCCGCCCGGAAATTCCCACACGCCCGGTTGCACCACATGCAATGGACGCAGTGCGATTAACACTTCATTTTTATTATTGATAATAATGCCAACGACGACGTTACAATCTTCCATGACACTGCTTGAATTTTTTTCCTGAACCACAATGACAAGGATCATTGCGTCCCACTTTCGGTTCATTTCGCACAAAGGGTTCGCGTGTATCACCAGTTGGTTCAGTATCATCTAATGCCATCGGTGATAATTCTTGATGTGAAAAATGCATCTTGGGTGCCGTTAAATCCATTTGTGTTTGCTGAATCATATCGGGTGATGTCACTTGAATTCTTGATATCGTTGAAATAAATCCGTATTTAATCGTTTCCAATAATTCCGAAAACATAGTAAACGATTCACGTTTAAATTCTTGCGTTGGATTTTTCTGTGCGTAGCCCCGCAACTGAATACCTTGACGCATCAAATCCATTGCAGACAAATGTTCTTTCCATTGTGTATCGAGCGTTTGCAACATGATTCCTTTTTCTGCTTCACGTAACGCTGCAGGTCCAATGACATTTTCTTTTTCAGTATAAGCATCCGCAAATGCCTGCAGTATTTTTGCTTTCACTGTTTCTTCATGCAATTGATTATCGGTTTCCAACCATGCGCGAATAGTTAAATTTAAATTAAAATCTTGCTGAATTTGTTTTTCAAGTCCCGCAATGTCCCACTGCTCTTCCATACTTTCTGCTGGAATAAATTGGTGAAACAGTCGATCGATCACTTCTTCGCGAATCTCAGTCACGGATTGTGAAATTTCTGTTGCGCTTAATAATTCAAAACGTTGTTGATAAATCACTTTACGTTGATCATTCGCAACATCATCGTACTCCAATAAATGTTTACGAATATCAAAGTTGTGACCTTCTACACGACGTTGCGCTTTTTCAATGGCGCGCGAAATCATCGGATGCTGAATCACTTCATTTTTTTGCACACCCAAACGACGCATCATCAATAACAGCCGATCGCCGCCAAAAATACGCAGCAAATTATCTTCCATGGATAAATAAAATTGCGATAAACCTGGGTCACCTTGACGACCCGATCTGCCACGTAATTGATTATCGATACGACGTGATTCATGTCGTTCACTGCCCAACACATACAATCCACCCGCCGCCACCACTTGATCATGACGTTTTTGACAATCTTGTTTTAATTGCGCAATTTTTTCGTCTGTTGGATTTTCTAATTCAGCAATTTCAAGCTTAACATTGCCACCCAACACAATATCTGTTCCACGACCTGCCATGTTCGTTGCAATCGTGACAGCGCCAGGACGTCCCGCTTCTGCAATAATTTTTGCTTCGCGTTCGTGTTGTTTTGCATTTAACACTTCATGCACGATTTTAGCTTTTTTTAAGCGATTAGATAATAACTCAGATGTTTCAATGGATGCGGTGCCCACCAAAATGGGCTGACCTTTTTCTCGCACACGATTTATTTCTTCCATAATCGCATCAAATTTTTCTTCTTGCGTTAAATACACTTTATCGGGTTGATCATCACGAATCATGGGTTTATTGGTTGGAATCACCACCACTTCCAATCCGTAAATTTTTTGAAATTCGAATGCTTCCGTATCAGCGGTTCCGGTCATGCCCGCTAATTTTTCATACATGCGAAAATAATTTTGGAAAGTAATGGTGGCGAGCGTTTGATTTTCCAGTTGAACTTGCACCCCTTCTTTTGCTTCAACTGCTTGATGCAAACCATCTGACCAACGACGGCCTTCCATCAATCGACCTGTATGCTCATCCACAATAATCACTTCACCGTTTTTAACAACGTATTCTACGTCGCGATGATACAATGTATTGGCGCGCAGTGATGCTTTGAAATAATGCATTAATTGAATATTCGCGTAATCATACAAACTTTCGCCTGCTTTCAATAATCCATTTTTTACCATTAATTCTTCAACACGTTGGTGACCACGTTCGGTTAAATGTGCTTGACGATTTTTTTCATCGAGCGTGTAATCCCCTCGACGTTCCTCTGGAACCTCTTCTTCTTTTTCATCCTCCGACATTTTTTGTAATGTTAACGATGGAATTAATTTATTCATTTTGACGTAAAATTCAGAGGATTCTTCTGCTTGACCGGAAATAATTAAGGGCGTACGCGCTTCGTCAATTAAAATGGAATCCACTTCATCGATGATGGCGTAATGCAATGAACGTTGCACACGCTCTTTCAGATCATAAACCATGTTATCGCGCAAATAATCAAAACCAAATTCATTATTGGTTCCATACGCAATATCTTTTGCGTATGCGCTCTGTTTTTCAGAATGTGACAAGCCACTGGTATTGACGCCAACCGTTAATCCCAAAAAAGTGTACAGGGGTTCCATCCACTCCGCGTCACGTTTTGCGAGATAATCATTTACCGTAATCACATGCACACCACGACTCGTTAACGCATTTAAATACGCGGGCAATGTTGCCATTAATGTTTTACCTTCACCCGTGCGCATTTCGGAAATTTTGCCATCATGCAACACCATGCCACCAATCAGCTGTACGTCGAAGTGACGCATGCTCATCACACGACGCGATGCTTCGCGCACCACTGCAAATGCTTCGGGTAAGAGGTCATTCAGCGTTTTATTTTGTGTTAATTGATCTCGAAAATACGGTGTTTTTGCTTGTAATTCGGTATCAGAGAGTTTTTGCAATGCGGATTCGAATGCGTTAATTTTATCGACAATTTTACAATAGCCCTTTAACAAACGATCATTTCGCGTACCAAAAACCTTTTTCAATAATTCCAACATGCTGATGCCTTTGATAATATTTTGAATGCAAATCTTACCTGAAAAATGGAATGAGTTACACATTCTGATATGATAACCATCATGAAGCACACACCTGAACAACAAGATGATGTACGACCCGTGATGGATCATCTCACGCAGTCATCGCTGGGAAAAATTATTCAAAAAGCAAAATGGTTGTTAACGCTCGATCGGGTATTCAAAACTATCCTGCCAGAAACATTTTTACCTTATTGTCATGTGATGAATGTGGATCAATCGATTTTAATTGTGGGTGTAACCAACGCGGCAATTGCCACACGCATTCGATTTATGTCCGGTGATTTTATTCGAGAATTACAAAAACAAAAAGAATTTGCGCACATTCAAACAATCCATTGTCGCGTGTGCGCAGAAGGTGTGAGAATTACGTGAGCGAATCAGAAGAGGCATAACAAATCGGCGCTTGGGACGCATCATCAAACGTCACCATTTCCCAGGCATCTGTTTGTGATAACAATTCGCGCAATAACTGACTGTTGATCGCATGTCCCGATTTAAAACCCACAAAAGCCCCAATCATACTGTGCCCCAGTAAATAAAGATCACCAATCGCATCTAATATTTTATGTCGCACAAATTCATCAGGATCACGCAAGCCTTCTTCATTCACGATGGCCGCCGTATCCAACACAATCGCGTTATCTAAACTGGCACCCCGCGCTAAATTTTTTTGACGAATCATTTCATATTCCGCTAAAAAACCAAATGTGCGTGCGCGAGCAACCTCTTTCGTGTAAGACGCAGAAGAAAAATCAACCGTGATGGCTTGTTTTGTATTGGCAATCACGGGGTGCGAAAAAGCAATTTCAAATGAAACGCGAAAACCATCAAATGGCTCTAATCGTGCGTATTTATCGCCGACGCACACTTCAACTGTTTTTTTAATTCGAATAAATTTTTTTGCTGCATGTTGTTCTTCAATACCAGCAGATTCAATTAAAAAAACAAAAGGTGCGGCACTACCATCCATAATCGGTAATTCAGATAGCGTTAAATCAACATAACAATTATCAATCCTCAATCCAGCAAAAGCAGACAACAAATGTTCGACGGTTGCGATGCGAACATTATTTTTTTCTAAGCAAGTGCATAAATCCGTGTTGCCAATAAATGCAGCAGTTGCCGGAATGAAGAGTGGTTCTGGAAAATCGATTCGACGAAAAACAATACCGGTATCAATTGGTGCAGGATGTAATGTTAAATACACTTTTTCGCCGAGATGAACACCTACACCCGTAGCATGAATCGTGTTTTTGAGTGTCCGCTGTTTGATCATGCACGCTCGCCATAAAAAATGAAGCATCTTGTCAGAATATTAAGGGGAATTCAAAGATATTGCGATTTTATTCTTCCTGCTGTTTGCGCAAAAATGCAGGAATATCCAAAAACTCAGCTTCACGATCACGATCCTCAATCACCGATGTTGTTGTGGGTGATTTCAGTGTGTCTTGTTGACGTAAATAAGTGGGACGATCCAATTGATGATAATCGGTTGTGCCATCCACTCGAACACTGCGCGCAGGTCTCACTGCTGAAGCGGAGCTGCCAACACCAGGAATTAAGCCGGAGTCAGATATGCCGCGGTTACCAACACCTAATCCAGTCACCACCACGGTAACACGCAATTCATCTGTTAATTCAGGATCAATCACCGTGCCAACAACAACCGTCGCTGACTCAGACGCAAATGCTTTGATCGCTTCACCCACAATTTCAAATTCACCAATCGACATATCCATGCCAGCAGTGATATTGACCAACACGCCTTTTGCGCCGCTAAAATCAATGTCTTCTAACAAGGGACTTGAAATAGCTGCTGCTGCTGCTTCACGCGCACGATTTTCACCCATGCCAACGCCCGTACCCATCATTGCCATACCCATCTCTGACATGACCGTACGCACATCAGCAAAATCTACATTGATTAATCCAGGACGTGTAATTAAATCAGCAATACCTTGCACTGCGCCATGTAATACACTGTTCGCTGCTTTAAATGCATTTAACAATGAAATATTTTTCCCAAGCACACTGAGCAATTTGTTATTAGGAATCGTAATTAATGAATCAACGTATTTTGATAATGCTCTGATGCCTTCGTCTGCAATTTCCATTCGTTTTCTACCTTCGAAAGCAAATGGTTTGGTGACGACTGCGACAGTTAAAATACCCAATTCTTTCGCGATTTCAGCAAAAATCGGTGCGGCACCCGTTCCCGTTCCACCACCCATTCCCGCAGTGAGAAAAACCATGTCGGTTCCCGATAATATTTCGCGAATATGATTGCGATTTTCTTCCGCCGCTTGACGACCCACATCGGGATTAGCGCCAGCACCTAATCCTTTCGTAATTTCTTCACCTAAATGCAATGTATTGCGCGCACTGGATTTACCCAACGCTTGTGCATCGGTATTCGCGCATATAAATTCCACACCTTCAATGTGTTCTGACATCATGTGTTCGATTGCATTGCCACCACCACCGCCAATACCAACGACTTTTATTTTTGCATTGTGTGATTGATTATCACCTAATTCGAACATGACAAACTCCTTAAAAACAGTTATCCGTTATCAGTCATCAAAACCATTCGATAACTCGTCATTCAAAAATTTCCTTGAAACCAATTTCGCATTCGTGACCACAAATTGGGAAAACCTTTTTTCAGCATAAAAAGCTGAGGATTTTCTTGTTGCTGCAAACCATACAATAACAAACCCACCGCCGTTGAATACGTGGGATCTTCACGAACATCCATCAAGCCACTCACATTTTGTGGCAATCCAATTCGCACTGGCATTTGAAAAACAGATTCTGCTAGCTCAATACATCCTATTGTTTTCGATGCGCCACCTGTTAATACAATACCCGCTGAAATTAATTCTTCAAAACCACTGCGACGCAATTCCGCCAACACCAAAGAAAATAATTCTTCATATCGCGCGTGAACGACTTGCGCTAAAGCACGACGTTGAATTTGTTGTTGAGGTCGTTTCGAAAGACTGGGCACCAAAATCATTTCAGATGGATCAATCGTCGCAGTTGAAACGGATGAAAATTGTTTTTTAATTTGTTCTGCATGCTGTGTCGGTGTTCGAAGGGCTACGGCAATATCATTGGTAACATGATCACCCGCAATCGGAATCACAGCGGTGTGACGAATGGCTCCATCGGTAAAAATAGCGATATCGGTTGTGCCACCACCAATATCAATCATGCACACACCCAATTCTTTTTCATCATCGGTTAACACAGCAAAACTCGAAGCCAATGGTTCCAAAATAATGTCATTCACTTGCAAACCACAACGACGTACACATTTTGTAATGTTTTGCGCTGCACTCACCGCACCGGCAACAATATGCACTTTTGCTTCTAATCGCACACCAGACATACCAACAGGTTCACGCACACCTTCTTGTGTATCAACAATAAATTGCTGTGGTAAAATATGTAAAATTTTTTGATCAGCAGGAATAGCAACGGCTTTTGCAGCATCAATCACGCGATCGATGTCCGCTTGATTTACTTCACGATCGCGAATAGCAACAATGCCGTGTGAATTTAAACTGGAGATATGACTGCCGGCAATACCAGTGTAGGCAGAATGAATATCGCAACCCGCCATTAATTCTGCTTCTTCGATCGCGCGTTGAATAGATTGCACCGTCGCTTCAATATTCACAACCACACCACGTTTCAAACCACGCGATGGATGCACACCAAAACCCACGATGTTAATTTGATTGTCAGGCGTAATCTCACCGACCAATGCAGCAATTTTATTTGTCCCAATATCCAGCGCGACGATTAAATTTTTGTCCGGTTTTTTTGCCATATCGATCTATTATCTCCCTGCACAGCTCACGAATTACGCGCATTAACAATTAGTATATGCGAACAAATTGAATAGCGCTATTTTTTCGGACTATTTTGACTTTCTTGATATTGAACCGCAACACCATTGGGATATCGCAAATCCACCAACACAATGGTTTTATTTGAAGCGGCCGTTATTTTTGGATAAATCGCAACAAATCGCTGAAAACGCGCCAGTGGATCAACATGACCCAAAATAACTTTCATTTGATTGCTCAGCATTAAATCCCAATTTTGTTCCGTATTTTCTCGTAATGCAACGATCGATAACTTCAAGGGTTTTACCACTGTCGTCAGCGCATTAAAAAAATTTACCAATACGGATGCTTGATCAATTGAGCCTTCCAAATTCGGCAAATCGGATGAAATGGTTTTCACATCCGGATAAAAAGCAACGCCTGATGCATTCAACACCCCTTTTTTTCCAAAACGCGCAATGGCTTGTTGTTCAGTGATGCGAACTGAGATGGTACTTGGCCACATACGTCGAAACGAAACAGTCGCAACCCACGGCATTGATAATAGCGCTTGTTTTGCAGAGGAAACATCCAACGAAAAAAATCCGCCGTGCATTCCATTCTGCACAATTCGCTGCACTTCTATCGGCGTTTCATGCGTCAATTGCCCTTCAATATGGATTTTTTTAATGGGGAATGAAGTCGATTTTTCCATCCAACGCCAAACGAATAAACCACTCAGAAATAAAATGATCGCTAAAAACAAGGTGGAACAGCATAAAACAAATGGTCTACTCACACTCCCACTCCCGCTCACACCATCAACACTTCTGCCATTGTCACAATATTACCCGCACCTTGCAATATAACGATATCATTGGGTTTTAAAATCGCATGAAGTGTAACGGGTAAGTGTGATAATTCCCGCACAAAATAGGCATTTTTTACACCCGCTTTTTTGATCGCTTTAAATAATGCTTGACCATCAGCGCCAGGAATAGGATGTTCACTGGCTGCATACACTTCAGTTAAAACCAATTGATCAACTGTTTTTAAAATAGCGACAAATTCAGACAGTAAATCACGTGTGCGCGAATAACGATGTGGTTGAAAAACCAACACAATACGACGATCAGGAAATGCCGACTTTGCTGCAATCCATGTCGCTTTAATTTCCGCGGGGTGATGGCCGTAATCATCAAACAACAGTGCACAACCTCCCGCAACAGCCATTTCTCCGTGCGGATGCATTCGCCTTCCCATTCCCGGAAAAGTACGCAATGCATTTTGTATCGCCATTTCAGGCAAATGATACTCGTGTGCGATCACCATTGCAGCCAATGCATTTAATGCGTTGTGTTTTCCCGCTAAATTAAGCTGTATTTTGATAAATTGACCACGAGGTGTTTTCACGGTGAATTCACTGCGCAATCCCGCTGGTTGAAAATTTTCTAATTGATAATCTGCGCTCTCACTAGCACCGTAGGTGATGACACGACAAAGCATTGACGGAATTAATTCGCGCACCACGGGATCATCCACGCAAACAACCGCAAACCCTTCTGTGGAAATATTATTGGTAAATTGTAAAAAGCTTTGTTTTAAGCGATTAAAATCATACTCATAAGTTTCCATGTGATCTTCATCAATATTGGTAATCACGCCAACGGTTGGTGATAAATATAAAAATGACGCATCACTCTCATCGGATTCTGCAATAAAAAATGCTGATTGTCCTAACTGCATTGGTGACTGTCGATCGCGTAACACGCCACCAATCATAAAAGTGGGATCTTGTTTTGCTTGTTCAAATATCCATGCGATTAACCCTGACGTCGTTGTTTTTCCATGCGTTCCTGCAACATTGATTCCGCAATAGGATTTCATCACTTCAGCTAGTAATTGTCCACGCGTAATTAATGGAATATTTTTTTGAGTAGCAGCGACGCGTTCAGGATTATCTGACTTAATCGCGCTCGAATACACCACTAATTCTGCGTCTTCGATATTGTCAGCTTTATGATTATCAAAAACAGTGATGCCCAGCGATTGCAAATGCTGTGTTTGCGCATTACGCGACACATCGGATCCGCTGATGTGAACGCCTTGTCGATATAACAGCTCCGCCAATCCACTCACACCAATACCGCCAATGCCAATACAAAATACTTTGTTGGCTATAAATTTCCGTACAGTTGTCATTTAAGAAGCTCAATTATTCTTTGAACTGAATTTGGAATCGCACACGACTTCGCGTTTTCTGCCATCATACTTAATCGATTTACATTTGCAAATAATCCAGAAAGACAGTGATCTAATTTTTCCGGATTGATTTCTGATTCACGAAACACAACGCCCGCATGAGCATGTTGCAAAAATAACGCATTTTCATATTGATGATCATCTGTTGCGAATGGATAAGGAATTAAAATACTGGGCAAACCCGCTGCCGCTACTTCAGAAACCGTCAACGCCCCTGCGCGACAAATAATTAAATCCGCCCACGCATACGCTTCTTCTACGTTATTAATAAAGGGTTCTGTGCGATAAACAAATGCCGTTTCAACATTATTTTTTCCAGTTTGGTGCCAAATTAAAAAAGAATCGCGATCGGTTGATGCAGTAATCCATTTTGTCACTAATTCATTAATCACCCTTGCACCTTGGCTGCCGCCCAAAATTAAAATGCGCCACGGTTTTTGTCGCAGTGAAAAATACTGTTTGTCATGTGTGATTTTTAAAATAGATTCGCGCACAGGATTGCCAACCGTAATCGCATTCACTTTATTTTGAAATGCATTTGGAAAAGCTTGTAAAACGGTCGTTGCAAAATGAGACAACACACGATTCGTTAATCCTGCTTTCGCATTTTGCTCATGAATCACTAATTTTTTTCGCAACAACCATGCAGCAATTCCACCAGGTCCACTCGCATACCCCCCCATACCCAAAACACAATCTGGATTTATTTTTTTAATTAATCGATAAGCAAGCAATACAGCATGTCCCAATCGAAACGGGGCGATTAATTTGGTAAAAATATTTTTTCCACGAAATGATTTGAGTGATAAAAAATGAAGGGGAAATCGATCACCGACGATTTTTTTTTCCATGCCAGCTTCCGTTCCCATCCATTCTATCAAAACACCCTGTTTTTTCAGTGTTTCCGCAACTGTCAATGCTGGAAAAATATGGCCGCCGGTGCCACCAGCAACAATCAGTAATTTATCCAATTTTTTCATTTACGGTCTCATCCGCAAAGATTTTTTTGGTGGGGATATGTCAGCTGTTTGAATTTCATAAGCAATACGCAATATAACTCCCATTGCTGCACAGCTCACCCATAAACTACTACCACCGTAACTAATCAACGGCAACGTTAAACCTTTCGTCGGCAACAATCCAATATTCACACCAATATTAATAATGGCTTGAAATGCAATAATGAGCCCAATTCCCCAGGCCGCAAAACCGCCAAACCACAATCCCCGTTTTAATGCAGCTTGCCCAATATAAATAATGCGTACAATTAAAATAACAAACAAACCAATTAATAATAATTCACCCGCCAAACCCAACTCTTCACCAATCACCGCAAAAATAAAATCGGTGTGTGCCTCTGGTAAATAAAATAATTTTTGCACGCTGTTTCCCAAACCCACACCAAACAAACCACCGCGACCAAATGCAATTAACGATTGTGTTAATTGATATCCCGTTCCGTACGCATGCATCCACGGATTTAAAAAACTAGTTAGTCGTACCATGCGATAAGGAGTAGTCACCACCAGTGCAACCATGGTAAGCAACACCAATGATAAAATCACCACAAAAGGGAGCAAACGTGAACCGGCAATAAATAACATCGTCAACACCGTCATCGCGATCACAGCCGTTGTTCCAAAATCCGGTTCACACAATAACAATACGCCCATTAAACCAAAAAATAACAGTGGTTTAACAAAACCAGATAACTCAGTTTGCACTTCACGCAAATGCCGTTGTAAAAATCCCGCTAAATATAATATCGACATCAATTTCACCGCTTCAGAAACTTGCAGTGAAATAAATCCCACATGAATCCAGCGACGCGAACCATTAACCACTTTTCCAATACCTGGCACCAACACTAATAACAACGCAAAAAAACATAAAAGTAATAACACAAAACTATTTTCTTCCCAAAACGATAACGGAATGCGCGTTACAAACCACGCAATTCCAAAACCGGAAATCAAAAAAATAAATTGACGAAATAAATAATGAAAAGGCTGATGGTAAATTTGATCAGAAATCACCATGGACGCCGATGAAACCATCAACAACCCGAAAAAAATTAGAATCAAGGCGATGGATAAAATCCAACGATCGTAGAAAAATGACAAAGCAAAATTATTTTTCATGAGTAGTTATCCGTTATCCGTTATCTGTTATCCGTTATCTGATAACTCACATTAGACTTCTTTCCAAACCTCGATTAATGGACAATCTCTTCGAAAAAATTTTCTCGAAATGCTCACATACTAACGTGTATGCTCCGCTTTCTCAAAAATTTTTTCTGTGACATTGTCTCATTACTCAAGGTTTGGAAAGAAGTCTATTAATCTTTCAACTGCATTCACAAAATCTCTACCCCGTTCAGCGTAATTTTCATATTGATCCAGGCTCGCACACGCTGGCGCCAACAAAACCACATCGCCCCGCTTCGCAATTTTTTGTGCTTCAGTCACCGCTTCACGCAAACACGTCACGCGAGTGACAACAGCGCAACCGTGCAACGCATTTTCTAATAAATCTGCATCTTTTCCATATAAAAATACATGTGATACATACTGTCTAATGGGATTTTGCAGCGGTGTTAATGAAACGCCTTTGCTATCACCGCCAGCGAGTAAGATTAAATTTCCGCAAAGTGATTGTCCCATGCTTTCAATGGCTGCAATGGCCGCACCCACATTCGTCGCTTTTGAATCATTATACCACGCCACCTCATTTATTTTTTTCACCAACTGGCAGCGATGCTCCAAGCCCGAAAAAGATCGTAATACTTCCAACATTTTTTCCATTGGTAATTTTAAAATAGAGCCCATTGCTAATGCTGCTAAAAAATTTTGATTATTATGTCGTTGCTGCAATAATAAATCCGTAACCGAAATTACTTTTTTATCACCTCGCACTAAAAAACCATCGCACAAACCCCACTGATTTTGATGTGGTTTTTGTAGTGTAAACTCAAGAGGTAAATTTTTAAATTGCAGACTATTCCAAATCTCCGGCTCATCCGCATTCACAACAGCATGCTCACAATTCAAATAAATTTTTTGTTTTGATTGTCGATAATCATCCACGGTCGCATAACGATCCATGTGATCTGGACTCACGTTAATCACCACAGCGACCGTTGCTGTAAGCGAGTGGGTTGTGTCTAATTGAAAACTCGATAACTCGACAACATAAAAATCAGGCACTGGCTGCATCAACGCATCTAACACAGGCAAACCAATGTTGCCGCACACAATGGCTTTTTTTCCAGCATTTTTAATCAATTCACCCATCAACACAGTCAATGTCGATTTTCCATTCGAACCTGTGATCGCCACAATCGGTGCGGTTGCATCACGTGCAAATATTTCCACATCCCCCATCACCGGAATTTTATTGTCGATACATTTTTTTATGCAAGGTGCTTCAAGAGAAACACCGGGGCTCACCACCACAGCACTCGCCTGTAAAAATAAGTCCTCTTGAAATTTTCCCAAAACAATTTTTATCGTTGGAAATGCTTTTTTACAGTCAGATAATTGGGGGGGATGATCACGTGAATCCACAACCACCACAGGAATATTTTTCGACATCAAATAACGTACGCATGAAAAACCGGTAGCACCCAACCCCACAACCAGATGAATATTATTTTGATTTGGCTGCATATTATCGTAATTTCAAACTGGCTAATCCCAATAACACTAAAATAACCGTGATAATCCAAAATCGCACAATAACTTTCGGTTCTGCCCAACCTGATAATTCAAAATGATGATGCAACGGTGCCATTTTAAAAACACGTTTGCCACGCAGCTTAAAACTGGCGACTTGCAAAATAACAGAGAGTGTTTCAGCAACAAAAATGCCACCCATTAAAAATAGAATGAATTCTTGTCGCACCATCACCGCAACAATTCCCAACGCACCGCCAATGCTCAGTGAACCCACATCACCCATAAATAATTGCGCGGGATAGCTATTGTACCACAGGAACCCAAGACCAGCGCCTGCTAATGCCCCACAAAAAACCACTAATTCAGAAGCAAAAGGCAAATAGGGTAATGCGAGATAATGCGCAAAATTAATATTACTGGTCACATAAGCAAACACACCCAATCCTAAAACCACTAAAATAGAAGGCATGATTGCCAAACCATCTAATCCATCTGTCAAATTAATCGCATTGCTCGTTCCCACAATGACAAAATAGGAAATAACAAAATAAAATAATCCCAGGTGAATAATACTATTTTTACAAAATGGAATAACCAGTTGTGTTTCATTTTCGCTTTGCGCGGTGAAATATAAAAAACTGATGGCAGTAAATGCGATGAGTGATTGAAACAATAATTTTTTTCGCGCTGATAATCCTTTCGTATTTTTTTTCGTAATTTTACGATAGTCATCAACACAACCAATGATACCAAAACCCATCGTGACAAATAACGCAATCCAAATATAAACGTTGCTGAGATCAGCCCATAACAACACACTCACGCTCAACGCAATTAAAATCAAACTGCCGCCCATTGTTGGTGTACCTGTTTTTTTTAAATGTTGTTGCGGACCATCGGTACGAATAATCTGTCCAAATTGCAATGCAATCAAACGACGAATGAGTATCGGGCAAAGAAACAAAACCATTAACAATGCCGTTAACGCGCTCACGATTGTGCGAAAAGTAAGATACTGAAATACACGAAAAAAATGAAAGTAATTTTCGAGATAATGCGCCAGCCACAGTAACATGATGATATCCTTAATTCACACTCACACCTTCAACCACTTTCTCCATTCTCATACTACGCGAACCTTTAATCAGCACGGCAGTATTTAACGTTAATGTTTTTTTCAACGCATCAATCAGCTGTTGATAATCATCGAAATGCTGCGCGTTTTTTCCAAATTTTTCTGCCGTATAAAAACTATTGTTACCATAACAAAATAATTGTTTCACACCCGCCATTTTTGCAAATACGCCCATTTCTTCATGCGCTGTTTTTGCCATATCGCCCAACTCAGCCATATCACCTAACACCAAAATAGGATGATCGGATTTTTTGATGAGCACTTGAATCGCTGCCCTAACAGAAGCAGGATTGGCATTATAACTATCATCAATAATTAACGCACCGGCAAAACCCATTTTTTCTATTAATCGACCCTGTTCTGGTACCACTGTTTCTAATCCTTTTTTAATCTCCTCTATCGATGCACCCATAGAAAATGCCATTGCAGCAGCGGCTAATGCATTCGTAATATTGTGTTCGCCCAACAATGGCAATGCAATCGATGCACTTTTATTCGGTAAAACCAAGGTAAAAGTGGCACATCCATTTTTTTCAAGACCAATATCTTTTGCCACCACATCCGCTGGACGTTCTGTTGAAAACATAATGACTTGTCGATGATCAGCAATCTCATTCCATAAATCACAATAACGATCGTCCGCATTAATGACGGCAACACCATCATCTGATAATCCATCAAAAATAGCGCCTTTTTCACGCGCGATCGCATCGACATCACCAAAATGTTCAACGTGGACTGGTGCCACCATGGTGATGGTTGCTACTGTTGGTTTTGCAATTGAAGTTAACTGCGCAATTTCACCCGGATGATTGGTACCTATTTCTAGTACTGCGAAATCTTGCGATGAATTCAACTGTAATAATGTCAGCGGTAACCCAATATCATTGTTAAAACTTTTTTTACTCGCCAACACTTGACCTTTTTGTTTTAAAATATTTTCAAGTAATGCACGCGTTGTTGTTTTTCCACAACTGCCCGTAATAGCAGCAATCGGAATGGTTGCATTTTTACGATAAAAACGGGCTAGATCAATTAATGCCTGTCGCGTGTTATTCACTGTAATGATCGGTGTTTTTGAATTGACATCACGATCAACAATAATGACTGCTGCATTTTTCTTCTCAACATCCGCAATAAAATCATGTCCGTCAAAAAATTCACCTTGGATTGCAAAAAAACAATCACCTTTTTGCACAGTGCGACTATCAATCGACACGGCCCGGAACACGCCATCATCACCAATGAGCGTGCCGTTGAGAATATGAGCAAGCAGTGTGAGTTTCATGATTTGCGCCAAAACACACTCTACGTCACTATGATGCATCACTTGATTTCCGATAATCTGTTCTGTTTCATGCCCTTTTCCTGCAATTAAAACCCAATCATTTTTTTGCGCTAGATGAATCGCTTTTTCAATTGCCTTGACACGATCTAATTCTATTTCACATTTATTTTTATTTTTTACCCCACTGAGAATGTCTTGTGCAATTTGAGTGGGATCTTCACTGCGAGCATTGTCACTGGTAATAATAATATGATCCGCAATATTATCGGCAATCAATCCCATTGTCGGACGTTTCGTTTTATCACGATCCCCCCCACATCCAAACACACACCATAATTTTCCAGTGCAGTGCGAACGAATACTGCATAATGTTTTTTCTAATGCATCGGGCGTATGTGCATAATCAACTACAGTGTGTACAGAATTTTTTGCTTGAAATAATTGCATGCGACCATTGACTGTTTTTAATTGTGATAAAGATTGTATTATTTTATTGAAGGGCATTTTTAAAATGCCCAACACGCCTATGGTTGCCAGCGCATTACTAATATTAAATTCGCCAATCAAGGGTAAATGAAGCTCACCATCTCCCCACGGCGTTTTGATATTTATATCAAAACCATATTGAGTCGGCGTGCATTTTAATACTGAAATATCGGCATGGTTATCATGCAACGCATAAGTGATCACATTGACGCCCGCACTGCCGCTTGGCTTCTGAAGTGCTTCAACAAAATATTTTCCTGCATCGTCGTCGATATTAATAACCGCGTTTTGCAAATTGGGTTTTTGAAATAATAATGCTTTCGTATCACGATAATTTTCCATTGTGTGATGATAATCTAGGTGATCTTGCGTGAGATTCGTAAAAACGGCTGTGTGAAATAACACATCATTCACGCGCTGTTGCGCAAGCGCATGTGAAGAAACTTCCATTGCAATTGTTTTTGCGCCCTGCAAAAGCAACTCAGCAAAAATTTTTTGCAATTGCAAACCATCAGGTGTTGTGTTTGTCAATTTCTTTAACTGTGGAAAAAATCCGTAACCCAATGTGCCAATCATTCCACAAGATACGCTCATTGCTTGCGCAATAAAATGTGTCACACTTGTTTTGCCATTGGTGCCTGTGACACCAATCACAGAAATTTGTTGACTTGGAAAATCATAAAAACGCGCCGCAATTTCAGATTGTTTTATTTTTAAATGAGTTACTGCAATGCAAGGAATACTGGTCTGAGGCAAAACAAAATCATCGCTGGGTTCATATGCAATTGCAACAGCGCCTTTCGTAATTGCGTCTACAATATATTTTCGTCCATCTGCTCTTTCGCCTGGATAAGCAAGAAATAACGTATTTTTTACAACATCACGACTATTGTTGGTGACATAAGCAATTTCAATTGCTGGAATTGTTAATGACTGCTCAGCCAAATTTTCAAGTAGAAATGAAGAAGATTTTTGATGCACACTCACGCTCACACTCAAATATTATCCGGCTGTACATTCAAAATCCGTAACGCTGCTGCCATCACTTTGGCAAATACGGGTGCCGCCGTTTGTCCGCCAAAATGTAAATTTTTTGCATTATTCGGATCACGAATAATGACTGCGATGACCAATTGCGGATCACTAGCAGGCGCCATTCCCACAAAATCACCGATATATTTTTTCTTATCGTAACCTTGCGCGTTAGCAATATACGCCGTACCTGTTTTTCCCGCAATCCAATATCCCGGCACGCGCGCTAATTTTCCAGTCGCCCCCGGATTTTTTCCATAAACAACCGACTCCAGCATGGTTACCACTTCATTCGCCACTTTTTTTGGGATCACTTGTTTTCCTGCCGACGCAGAATCTAATTTTAAAAACGTCACCGGACGAGAAACACCGCCGCTTGCTAAAATAGAGTACGCATGCGCTAATTGCAATGCGCTCACCGCAATACCATAACCATATGCCAATGTTGCAATATCACTTTTATACCACAAATCATGGGAAACCAAGCGACCGCCCGATTCACCTGGAAATCCACTGTCCGTGCGTTGACCAAATCCCATTCGTCGCAATAAATCGTAAAATTTTTGCGGTGGCAGAGATAATAAAATTTTTGCAGCGCCCACATTACTCGATACTTCTAAAATTCTGCGTAAATCGATGACACCATTATCAACAAAATCATCGCGAATCTCATAACCACCAATGCGCATATAACCAGGATGAGTATCGATCAATGATTGTAAATTATATTGTCCGCTTTCTAATGCCATCGCGATGGTGAATGGTTTCATCGTTGAGCCAGGCTCAAATGAATCAGTCACCGCACGATTACGAAAATCACCGTGTTGTTCGAACATGCGATTGTTAGGATTATACGAAGGCTGATTTGCCATCGCTAAAATTTCGCCTGTTTTTACGTTCAAAACAACGATCGACCCTGATTTTGCATTTAATTGTTGCACCTGTTCTTTCAATGCGCGATACGCAATGTATTGGATGCGATGATCAATACTCAACACCAAATCACGACCTTCTTGTGGTTTTTTTAATAAGGCGACATTGGCAATCACATGCCCCAAGCGATCTTTCAATACTTCTTCTTTTCCAGGCACACCACTCAACCAATTGTTGTACGCCAATTCCAATCCTTCTTGACCTCGATCATCTACATTCGTAATGCCCAACACGTGCGCTGCGACTTCACCTTCAGGATAAAAACGCTGATAATCCATTTGAAAATGTAAACCGGGAATAGATAATGATTTTAATTTAGCAACCACGTCTGGCGGATTCTGTCGTTTCAAATAAACAAATTCTTTTCCTTTGATGTCACGCGAACGGATAAATGAAATCGATAATTGTAAATTTTTCGATAACGCGTGCAGTTGTTCATGCGTTGCTTGAAAATAGCGTGGATTAATCCACGCTGAATAAACGGGCGTGCTCATCGCAAGCACTGTGCCTAATCGATCGGTAATCACACCACGATGCGCTGGCAACACTTCCATACGCACAATGCGCGCATCGCTTTGTTGCAATAAAAAAGCGCGATTTACAAAATTTAAATCAACCAAACGCCACAATAATCCAAATAACGCGAAAATTAACAACCAAAAAATGAGAGACGCTCTCCAGTAATATCTTTTGCTCACACTATCTCTCAATCATCACCACATTTTTCATCGACGGTGATTCCATTCCCAGTTGTACGCTCGCAATTTCTTGAATACGCGACTGTGTTGACCAAGCGCCTTTTTCCAATAGCAATTTACTGGTTTCAATTTCATCGTGTTGCTGCACTTGCTGCAATTGCTGGTATTGAATAAACAAACGACGTGACAAATCTTTTAAGTAAATCACAGAAAATGCCGAGAAAAGCAATACAATAATTAACGCACCCATTGCCATCTGATGTTTTAATGGTATGGTTTCTGTTGTTTCGCGGCGGCGGATCATCCAGCCAAAGCCATGGATTGCTCGTGTCATATTTTACTCCCACCCACTTTTTCAGCAACCCGCAATCTCGCACTGCGCGCACGCGGGTTACGTTTAATTTCTGCATCTGACGGTTCAATCGATTTTCCGATTTTACGCAAACGCGCTTTTTGCAGTTGTTTTAATTGCATATCCGTCATCGGAACTTGCGATGGAAATAAATCCCGACTCGATTCACGCTGAATAAATTGTTTTACAATCCTATCTTCCAGCGAATGAAAACTAATCACGCACATCCGACCACCAACAGATAATGCATTCACAATCTGCGGCAAACATGTTTGCAATGCGGTCAATTCACGATTAATAAAAATGCGAATTGCTTGAAACGTCCGCGTTGCAGGATGTTTATTTTTTTCTTTCTTCGGGCTTGCTTTTTCAATGATGCCTGCTAATTGCGTGGTTGTTGTGATTCGCTCTGTTTCACGAGCACGCACAATCGCGCCAGCAATACGACGTGAAAAACGTTCTTCGCCATATTGATACAGCACATCAGCTATTTCCTGCGCATCGGCTTGATTAATCCAAGTCATCGCGTCGAGCCCTTCCGACGTATTCATCCGCATATCCAGCGGACCTTCGCGCAAAAAACTAAACCCGCGTTGCGGGTCATCTAACTGTGGAGAAGAAACACCTAAATCGAGCAGCACGCCATTCACTTTGCCAAGCCAGCCACGTTTTGAGATCAGCTCTTCCAGATGTGAAAATGAAGACTGCTCAATCTCAAAACGTGTATCAGAAAAAAAAGGCTCCGATTTTGCAACTGAGATCGCTTCTGGATCTAAATCAATTGCCATCAACCGACCGTTCGGTCCTAATCTTTCCAATATGGCCTGACTATGCCCCCCTCGACCAAATGTGGCATCGATGTAGATGCCCTCTTCCTTGATTGCCAGTTCTGCAATCGCTTCCCCTAGTAAAACCGATTCATGTTTCATTTAAAGTTATCTGTTATTCAGTTATCAGTTATCTGGTTCTGGTATCTGATAACTGTTTTACAACGTCAACATCGCCAACTCCATTGGCACGCTGTGATTTTCGCCAGCACTTTCCGCTAACCACGTTAGACGAGCATCTTCCCATGCTGACTCATTCCAAATTTCAATCTTTTTGCCTTGCCCTACTAAAATCACGGATTTATCCAAATCAGCATAATCACGCAGTAAAGTGGGCAAAAGAATGCGACCTTGTCGATCCAGCTCCAATTCAGTCGCATGTCCCATCAACAACCGCTGAATACGTCTCGCTGCCGGCTGAAAACTCGGCAACGCTTCTAATTTTTCTTCAATAACTTGCCATTGCGGAAAAGGATACAACAGTAAACAACGTTGCTCAGTATCAATGGTAACGACAAGAGAACCGCTCGCTTCTTCAACCATAAGCGTGCGATAGTTGGCCGGAATGGTAATCCGTCCTTTGGAATCGATCTGCCCTGCCGACAATCCTCGAAACATCCGTTTAGCCCTTCCGTATCAGATAATCTATTTATCCCACAATTCCCCACATCATACCACTTTTTTTTACAAAGTGTACAGTTTTTGATCAAAACACCCACTCCCACTCCCATCCTCACTTCTGATATCATCTCAGCATCAAACAAACCGGGAGTTGACAATGCCCACTTTCGACATCGTTTCCGAATTAAATGAACATGAATTAACAAATGCAATTGATCAAGCCAATCGCGAAGTCTCAACTCGTTTTGATTTTAAAGGCACCAACAGTAAATATGTTTTTGAGAAAGAAATAATTAAAGTAATAACGGAAAGTGATTTTCAATTAAAACAAATGCGTGACGTATTAAATACTAAATTAACTAAGCGCGGAATTGACTTGCGTCACTTGGATCCAAAAGAACCTGTTATTCAGCTGAAATCAGCGATTCAGGAAATTAAAATGAAAAAAGGTATTGAACAAGAAATTGCAAAAAAAATCGTGAAATTTATTAAAGACAGCAAACTAAAAGTGCAAGGTGCGATTCAAGGTGAACAAGTGCGCGTGACGGGGAAAAAACGTGATGATTTGCAAGAAGCGATTGCTTTGTTACGCGCGCAAAATTTTGGATTGCCGATTCAGTTTACGAATTTTAGGGATTAATATTCTCTTAAGATAGGCGTGATAATGTAGTGAGATAGGCGATATTTTAGGTGGAGTTTTATATGGCTGATCCAAAAGCACTTGCGAATGTTGCTTCGTTTTTTCGGGCAGCAACACTAGAACAACAATTAGCTGTTGAAACAGCGCAAGAAAATTTTGAACGAACAACAAGCGCTAGACTCTTAACAAGAACTGGTATGTTTAGAGCATCGCCACAACCTCAATTTGCAGCACCCGCACTTTCTGTTGTGCCAAAAACACCGTAATTAATTCAATTCCACGTCAAAATCACTTTACCCGCATTGCCTTTCAATATATCCGCAAATGCTTTTTCAAAATCGGTGTAATGATATTCTGCGGTAATGACTGATGAAACATCAACACCACTTTGCAACAAGGCAATGCCTTTGTACCATGTTTCATACATGCGACGACCGTAAATTCCCGCGATTTTTAAGCTTTTAAAAATAACCACGCTCCAATCGATTGCAAATGGTTTGGATGGAATACCTAACATCGCAATACGTCCACCGTGATTCATCACCGTTAACATATCTTGAAAAGCGCGCTCATTGCCGGACATTTCCAATCCCACATCAAAACCTTCTGTCATATTTAATTCGCGCATAACAGCTTGCAAATTCTTTTCTGCCGGATTGATCGCTACAGTTGCGCCCATTTTTTCCGCTAATGCTAGGCGATAAGGATTGATATCCGTAATCACTACATGTCGCGCCCCCACTTTTTTGGCAATTTGAATTGCCATCAAACCAATGGGACCGGCACCCGTAATCAAAACATCTTCGCCGACCAAATCAAATTCAAGCGCGGTGTGAACAGCATTACCATAAGGATCTAACATGGATGCAACGGAATCTGAAATATTATCGGGTAATTTCACAACATTGTCCGCGGACATGGTTAAATATTCCGCAAATGCACCGGGAACAGTCACGCCAATTCCTTTTGTATCGCGACACAAATGTCTTGCACCCGCACGACAATTACGGCAATGACCACACGTTAAATGCCCTTCACCTGAAACACGATCACCGATTTTAAATTGTTGGACATCTTTGCCAACTTCAACAATCTCACCCATAAATTCATGGCCGACAATCAATGGCACCGGAATGGTTTTTTGCGCCCATTCATCCCAATTATAAATATGCAAATCCGTGCCGCAAATCGCAGTTTTTTTAATTTTAATTAAAACGTCGTTGTGATGACATGCTGGTTTTGGCGCATCAGTAATCCACAACCCTTTTTCTTTTTTTAATTTGGATACTGTTTTCATGTTACTTTCTTAATATTTTTTGAATATATTTTTTAACATGTACAAATGTGCTTTGTAATTTTTTTGCTTGTTTATAAGCATCATTGAGCAAACTAGCATTTAATGCGGGATTATTTGGGTATTCATGCGTAAAGCTGTTTCGCACTTTACGAAATTCACTCCATGCATCACTCGATGGAATGACATCCATTTTTTCCAGCCTATTTAATTTGTCAATAAATGTCGGATAAATACCCGGTTCTTCCGTTAACTCGAGAATCATAGGAAAAATTGTCACGCCAAGCATATCTTGTAGTTTTGCAAAACGTGTTGCAAACATATCCAGTATTGCCACTTCTTCATTGGTTAGCTTTTCAAAACGTTCGGGAGTCAAAGGCATAAATTTTTTCATTTCATTCATTGACCATACTAAACGCTTATCATGTTGTTCTGCCATCGCCATACTAGAGTCAATATCATCATTCATATCAATTCTCACTCCTGTTTCCTTGGCTTTTTTTGCCACTTTCAAATCAAAATTCTCACTCGGCTGGTAAAGCACAAAATCTATTTTTTGCTCACCGATTCTTTTTTCCAGTTCGATTAAAAACGCAGATCTTCTTTCAACTAAATCTGTAGGATCACCATCCATTTCACACAATAAATCAATATCGCCGCCGCGCGCATTGGGGTCAACACGTGAACCGAATAAATACAATTTTCCGCGTGGAAAATACTTCTGAAATAATTGAGCAATAATCATTTGTGTTTTTGCTGGTAAACGTATCATACAATCACACCCATCTCTTTACCGACTTTTTCAAATGCGGCAACAGCTTTATCTACATGCACTTTTGTATGCGCTGCAGACAGTTGCACGCGAATTCTGGCTTTACCCATTGGGACAACCGGATAAGAAAAACCAATCACATAAATGCCTTCTTTTAATAATTTATCCGCCATGTCGGCTGCGATTTTCGCATCACCCAACATCACGGGAATGATTGCGTGTTCGCCAGGCACTAAATTAAAACCTAATGTCGTCATGTGTTCGCGAAAATATTTGCTGTTCTCTTTTACTGTTTGACGCAATTTTTTTCCGGTTTCATGTTGCAACATTTCCAACACGGTTAATGAGGTTGCGACAATCACCGGTGCTAATGTGTTTGAAAATAAATACGGGCGTGAACGATTGCGCAGCCAATCGGCAATTGCGCCACGCGCTGACGTATAACCACCGGATGCACCGCCTAATGCTTTTCCTAATGTGCCCGTAATAATATCAATGCGATTTAAAACACCGCAAAATTCAGGGGTTCCGCGACCATTCTCACCAATAAATCCCACTGCATGTGAATCATCCACCATCACCAACGCATTATATTTATCGGCTAAATCACAAATCGATTTTAAATCCGCGATAATGCCGTCCATTGAAAATACACCATCCGTTGCAATTAATTTGTGACGCGCGCCCGCTTGATCTGCTTCGATTAATTTTTCTTCGAGATCTTTCATATTATTATTTTTGTAGCGAAATCGTTTTGCTTTGCACAAACGAATGCCGTCAATAATGCTCGCGTGATTTAATTCATCGGAAATAATCGCATCTTCTTCGGATAACAATGTTTCAAATAATCCGCCGTTCGCATCAAAACAAGAAGAATATAAAATCGTGTCATCCATGCCTAAAAATTCACTGATCGCCTTTTCTAATTGTTTGTGTATGGTTTGCGTGCCACAAATAAATCGCACTGATGCCATTCCAAAACCATATTCTTTGACGGCATTTTGTGCGGTTTCAATTAATGTTGGATGATCCGCTAATCCCAAATAATTATTTGCGCAAAAATTTAAGACGTGAGATTTGGGCGCAACCGTTATCTCCGCATTTTGCGGTGAAATAATATAGCGTTCTTTTTTGTATAAACCGTTTTGTTTTAACCCTTCAAGCTGAGTGTCGAGTTGTGAATAAAGAGGATGCATGCATTGTCCTTTTTGCAAGTTAAATAAAATTTGTTCACACTGATACTGATCAATAGTATGAGTCAGCCGATAAGCCGGGTTCTGTAAAGGAACGCGCGCTAACTCGCTTGGTGAATTGGCGCCCAATATCACGGTCATTTTTAGTAATGTTCTTCCATCGAAAATGCTCGAAATACAAATCATGTATTCCTTCGCATTTTCTCAGTCAGAACATTAAAATCTGACCATGCTCTTGGGCGCCAATTCACCAAGCGAGTTAGCGCGCGTTCCTTAACAGTCATTTATCTGGGACAAATATCACTATTTGCCTCAAGCGACCTACCCAGATTCGATGCGAACCACATCATAGAATCTTTACTTGGTTTTGCTTCCAGCGGGGTTTGCCGTGCCGCCGCTATTACTAACGACGCGGTGCGCTCTTACCGCACCTTTTCACCCTTACCCACACCTGATAAATCAGGCGCAATGGCGGTCTATTTTCTGTGGCACTTTCCGTCAACTCACGTTGCCCAGACGTTATCTGGCGCTGCGTTCTGTGAAGCCCGGACTTTCCTCTGTACTGTCTGAACAGTACAGCGACTGTTTGGCTGACTCACGAAGGATTATAGGCTGACGACAGTAACTTTCAACTGTCAATCTGGTGTTCGCTGCGCTGCTGCAGCCTGCCTTTCAACTTCTTCCGCCGTTAACGAACCAATATCAGTCAAATCAGGCAAACTCTCAGAACTGGAATTCTCATCAAAAAAGCGAGCGACATTACTAGCCGCTGAGAATAGAGTTGGCCTATCTGACGGTAGCGGCGGCGAATGAAACACAACCACGTTGTCTATCACTGGTTTAGGCTGTATTTCCAAAATAAGATAATTTACCAACTCAGGTAGACGCTTTTCTGGAATAGGTAAACACAACGCTTGTCCAAAAGAAGTTGCGTGTGATGAATTTCGCATCAAATTCAGTAAAAAACGATGCATTCTGTTTTCATAAAAAAACTGCTTCACTAACCCCAATACAAATTCATACTGAATCGCGACAATATTTTTACTGTTTTTTTCAGGTACAATTAAAAATTCACAGAGTGCAGAATATAAATCATAAAACGTATTAGCTTCTTCTATTTTTGCTTCAGCCATCTTTGAATCGGGTTGTGATGTAGTTTCAGGTGTGAACGAGGCAGAAGTTTTTTTTCCAAAACTAAAATTGATGAATGAGGCGGAGGAAACATAAGAAGCGGCAAATGTCATGGCTGACGTTACTGAACTTGAAAAACTATTTTTTAATTTTTCTGTTTCCCGATGTGTGTTTTTAAAAATTTCAAAAATAATGCGTTTATTGAGTGGAACAGTAGGTAAAAAATCATCTTCTTTTTTTAGCCATGCAACAAATAATTCACTGATTGTTCGATTTGAAATAGCAGAAAAATTAATTTGCTCATCATCTTCACACAAAATGGCGCCTGCATCTTCAAACTCATCAAACAGTGCATCACCTGTTTTTCCGTCGACACAAATAACATAATATTTTTGCAATAGCTGAATAGTATTCAGCATGTTTTGAATAAAAGTATTCCAGAGTGCGTTACTGGGTGCATTAACATAAAAAGGTAAATTTCGTATATTACACATCAACCCATGAACATCATCCACTGTGTTTTTTATTTTGCTCACAGCAGTGTTTTTAAAAACATCAAGAAATAAATCAAGAATGATCTGACGCAACCCAATTAAAAGAGAATAAAAATTAATGGATTCTGAATGATTGATATTTAGCAAAATAGAACTCGGCAATGTGGCAATAATACTGGATAAAATAGAAAGGTTTTTTTTAACACGCATAATAATTATTTTTTCAAAAAATAAATTACATATATTTTTTACTTCAGGCGAATTCTGACGTTTCGAAAAAAGATCTTGTAATGATTGCGGAGAAACGGTTTCAAACCACGATTGAAATTCAGCGCACTCCATTAACTTTTTTTCGAGCTGAGAGTGAGCATATAAAATGGTACAAAAAAATTGGCTGGCCAGTTCTTTGTTTTGCATTGTGTGCAACAAAACATGAGAAAAACATCCCGGCGGAGTGAAAATAATTTGCAAAAAAGCCATACCACACTGTTGTCTGTTGTGCGGCGACGATGTAGGCAATGCAATAAAACAGTGCGGCGATAACTCACCCGAGAAAAATTGCTGAATCTCATTAGGAACCACTACATTAGGGATAATGAGTGCATATAACGCGGCAATACCCGAGCGCACATCAACTTGATCTTCAACCGATAGTGACAATAAAAACGATCTCGACATCATTCACTCCTTGAGCCATTGGCACAAAAGATAAGTGAATTCCCTACAATTCGATCACACTTCAGTTAAACGCTTTTTGGGGGGATTTGTCAATCTTTCGGCTTTATCTCAAGCGCTAGCGAATAAAGCGTATTGCGATTTTTGCCCGTGATTTTACAGGTTAAACTGACCGCTTGTTTTAACGGCAACTCCGTTAAGAGGTGCTGCAATACCTCACGCGTTGAAAAAACAGTATCAGGATACTCACTCAGATCAGTGCGTTGCACCACAATCACAAACTCTCCCTTTTGCTGTTCAGTATTTTTTTCAATCCATTCCGATAAATTTTCTAATGTGTCTTGTTTTACCGTCTCAAACGATTTTGTTAATTCACGCGCAACAGTTGCAATCCTTTTTTCACCGAATATTTTTTTCATTGCTGACAAAGTTTTTACAATACGATGCACGGATTCATAAAAAATAATCGTGCGCGTTTCATTTTTTAATTTTTCCAATTGTGATTCAAGTGCACCTGTTTTTGCCGGCAAAAAACCTTCAAAAATAAAACGATCCGTGGGTAAACCGGAAACAGTCAGCGCAGTAATTGCCGCACACGCTCCCGGAATGGAAATCACTTTAAATCCTGCGTGTCGCACAGCACGCACCAAGCGAAAACCGGGATCGCTAATCAACGGCGTACCTGCATCTGAAATCAACGCAACTGATTTTCCGCTTTCCAGTAATGCCATAATTTTTTCAATACGAGCTTCTTCATTGTAATCATGCAACGAAAAAAGTGGGGTATGGATATCATAGTGCGATAACAAACGCTGACTGTGGCGCGTATCTTCCGCTGCAATCACACTCACTGATTTTAAAATTTCAATCGCACGAAATGTCATGTCCGACAAATTGCCAATGGGTGTTGCAACAATGTATAAAGTGGAGGACAAAATAAAAACCCTGTATTGTTGTTACTAAAACAGTACGATACACTTTACAGCATTATGAAACGATTTATAGTATTAACACAATTTGCTGCAATCACTGCTATTTATATTTTTTTAAATGGTTGTAGTAATTCCACAAGCGTTCGACGTCCGCCGCATTTTGTTGCTGTCAATGCCACGCATGCACACTATATTCATTCGCAATCACCCCGCAACATTGCATTATTATTACCACAATCGGGATCGCTTGCACCCTATGCTAGCGCCATTCGCAATGGATTTTTCACGGCTTACTATTATGAAAAAAATCACTCCAGTATTGCGCCAACCATTGCTGTTTACAATACGGCGGGAAAAAATATTCAGGATGTGGTGCAAACGGCAATCAAGCAGGGTGCTGATTTTGTTGTAGGACCACTCGACAAATCGGATGTCATGCAGCTTGCCAATACCAAAGCATCCGTAGTACCCATTTTAGCGCTCAACACAACACCCAGCGCGCAACGAATCGATAATGATTTGTTATTTGAGTTTGGTTTATCACCAACAGACGAAGCACAACAAGCCGCCATGCGCGCACAACAAGATCATCATAAAAATGTGGTTATTCTCGCACCGAACTCTGTTTTTGGACAACGACTGGTTAATGCTTTCACGCAAGAATGGACGCGATTAGGGGGCACCGTTGTTGCAACCCAATATTATGGATCTGTTGCTACGCTCTCGAAAAATGTTGCCACTGTGCTGCAAATCAATAACGCTTATCAAAATGAACGTGAATTAAAAAATATGTTCCGTGAAAATATGCGTTTTATCCCGCAACGCAGAAATGATTTTGATAGCATTTTTTTAGTGGCGTCGCCTGGCGCTGCACAACAAATTCAACCGCTATTGCAATTTTATTTTGCTGGCAATATTCCCATTTACGCAACATCACAAATTTATCCCAGCATCAGCGTCGGCGGAAATAATGATTTAAATGGTATTATATTCTGTGATATGCCGTGGGTATTAGCGCCCAATCAAATGCCAGCCTATCAGCGCAACATTCAGCAACGCATCCAGTCTCTCTGGCCTGATAATTACAATCATTTTGCAAAATTTTATGCGATGGGAGTGGACGCTTTTTATCTCACGCTGCAGCTCAAACAAATGCAATCACAAATGGGCGTTTCGGGTGCTACTGGAACACTGTATTTAACACCACAACATTATGTTTATCGTCAACTGGTTTGGGCACAATTCCAAAATGGCCAACCACAACTTATTCGATAACACGCATTGCACTTTTATCGCAGGTCAGCTCGCAGAAAATATCGCGTGTGAATTTTTATTAAAAAATCATCTCAAACTCATCGAAAGAAATTTTACGACGCATGATGGCAACGGTAAAAAAAATGGCGAGATTGATTTAGTCATGCGCGATAAAGATTATACTGTTTTTGTCGAAGTCAAAATGCGTACGAATTTAACGCGCGGTCATCCACTGGAAATGATTTCAAAACCAAAACAAAGCACCCTTATTCGCACCGCAACACATTATTTGTTACAGCACCATTTGTACGATTCAGCATTGTGTCGATTCGACGCCATCGGAATTATGCCGGACACAATCAATCCACAAAAACTCGATATTACCTGGATTCGCAACGCATTTGAGGTACAATACTGATCTTTCAGAAACAGAGAAAAACCATGAACCCTATCACACGCATCAAAGAAATTTTTAATGATTCCATTCAAACGCAGATTACCGCGGCAGACACACTGGCCGATGTCATTGCACGCGCAAGCCAAATAATGGTGGACGCATTATTAAATAATCATAAAATTTTATGTTGTGGTAATGGCGGATCCGCGGCGGACGCACAACATTTTTCTGCGGAAATGTTAAATCGATATGAAGCGGAAAGACCCAGCTTACCTGCGATTGCATTAAATACAGATACCTCTACGATTACGGCTATCGCAAACGACTACCATTTCAATGAAGTATTTTCAAAACAAATTAAAGCGCTGGGTCAAACAGGTGATATTTTGTTGGCAATTTCAACGAGTGGTCACTCAAAAAATATTATCGAAGCGATTGTCGCTGCACATCATCGTCAAATGCAAGTCATTGCGTTTACCGGACGCGACGGCGGTGATATTCCACCCCTCCTGAACGCAGTAACGGATGTTGAAATTCGTGTACCCTCTGAATCCACTGCGCGCATACAAGAAACACATGGGATTGTGATACATTGTCTTTGTGATATTATCGATAGGCAATTATTTCAAACAAGCTAGCGGGGCATTTTGCATGGCACGCCACTTTCAAAAAATTATTCTTACCCTATTAATCACAATTGGTTTGTCAAGCTGTGTTCCTGCCGCATTGGTAATTGGCGCAACCGTTGGCGGTTCTGTTGTTTATGACAAACGTTCAATGAAAACCATGGTACAAGATCGCGATTCAGCGCAAGCAGCTGCAAATTTAATTGCTGCATCACCCGATTTGCAAAAAGACACACATATTTCCGTCGCAACATTTCATCACATCATGTTACTCGTTGGACAAACCAAAACAGATGAACAACGCACCACAGCCTATCAAATTGCATCACAAATAAAATATGTGAGTCGTGTTTACAATGAAATTACCATTCGCAAACCTATTTCACTGTGGCAGCGCAGTCAAGATGCATGGATTACAACAAAAGTAAAAACAGAAATGCTGGCGAAAAAAGATTTGCATTCTACGCAAATTAAAGTGGTAACTGAAAATAGTGTTGTGTATCTCATGGGTATGCTAACGCCGCAACAAGCCGAATTGGCAACTGATGTCGCAAGACGTATCGATGGTGTGCGCGAAGTAGTGAAAGTATTTGAGAACCAGCAATGACCGGTAATATTAGTTCACTTATTCAATTAATTTGCATCGCGGCCATTCCATTAATTTTCGCAATCACATTACATGAAGCGGCACATGGGTGGATTGCCAGCAAATTAGGTGATCAAACGGCGAGCATTCAAGGACGCGTCAGTTTAAATCCAGCACGTCACATCGATTTGTTTGGAACAATTATTTTACCGCTGACTATGCTCATCCTCGGCGGATTTATTTTTGGTTGGGCAAAACCCGTTCCTATCGCTTGGCAAAATTTACGTAATCCACGCCGTGATATGGCACTGGTTGCCATTGCAGGACCTGGTGCGAATTTATTAATGGCCATATTATGGGGCGTTATTGCAAAAATCAGTCATATTATTTTTTTAAATCTGCATGCGCATGAAGCACTTCGCTCAATCGCATTATTTTTTCATCTCACTTCACGCTTTGGTATCATGATTAATTGCGTACTCTTGGTGATTAATTTAATTCCCATTCCGCCATTGGATGGCAGTCGCGTTGTCTCCAGCTTATTGCCACCCCCCATTGCGCAAAAATATAATCGACTAGAAGCGTATGGCTTATGGATTTTTCTTGGCTTGATTTTTTTTCTTTACGCAACGCATTCCCTTATGATTATTTGGGAGCCCATTAACAATTTAATTGCCTGGGTTTTTAACTTGCTGGGTTTACCTGCTTAGTCTTGTAAAGCAAAAAATTTTACTCGAAACCATTACTCCCCAAACACATCCCCACCGATTCTCAGCATCTTTTTAAAATTCTCGCCTGCATCGGTTTTTTGCTCTAAGTAATAGGCGGTCAGATAACTGTCAGGAATGTATTGTAATTCCTTAATCATCACGATTGGCACAATTTTTTTAATACGTTCGTGATCTTCTTTTCTGATAGCCGAACATGATTCAAATAAAACAGCGCATAAAATTTCAGCAATGGCGGCGCGTCTTTTTTTATCAGCATCTGAAAAATGTTGAATAAAATAATCGAGCGATCGATCTTGATCCCACGCCTGCCAATCACGATACAGTGACATCGCTTCATTTTTATCTTTCACCAAACGCTCGCCAGATTTTCCCGGATCATTCATACAAAGCATATAAAATAAAGTGGGAATACAGGCTTCAATATTCGCCCATGAACAATTTCCTGCAATTTGTGCATGCAGTGGCATACTCGCAATTTCATGCAACCCCAGCGTGACGGACAACATTTTTTGAAATACAGCCATTGTTTGTCGCACATAAATTAATTCCGCAACCCATTCAGGCGTTAATTTCCACGGTTTGTTCATGTAATAAATTTTAACTTTCTCTTCAGTTGAATCTTGATGCGCATAACTGGCACGATCACATACCGCTAATAAATTTCCCGCGCGAATTAACGTTAATGCATGTCCTTCTTGCGCAACCGGAATAATCAGTGGGTCGGCTTCAATCCACGGCGTAATTTTATCTAGGTGCTTTTCATAATCAATATTGTAATGTTGTAAACGAATTAATTTTGATGCGTTAGACAATGCGCCCATCATTGTGCGCAATTTGACAAACTCACGTTCCCATTGTCGCGCCGCAAAATTATAACGAAAATCAACGATTGATTTTCGCAACGCCTCTAATGTGAATTCTAAAATAAATCCTTCAAGTGATATTTCAACAAATTTTTTATTCGCATTGACAATATCAACATAGCCTTTTAACTCAAAACGATGCCCCAACATTTTTGCATTAATGAAATCGGTCGCAAATTGTATTTTCGCGCCATGCTGAATTAATAAATTTTTTAATTCGGATTGATCACGCAACAATGGTTTTACCAACACAGGCATTCCTGCAATGGTATAACCATTTGGATTGGCGCCGTGTTTTAATAACAATTCACACAGCGCGAGATTATGATTATCAATCGCCCAGTGCAACGCAGTTTGTCCTATTAAATCAGGAAAATTCACATCGGGTTTGCATGCCAACACCGCCTTTGCTTTTTCAATATCATCCATGATGCACGTTTCAATCAGTGGTGTGTAACCATACTCATCAATAAAATTTAAATGTTCGTTCGCGTGTGCTTCACGAATCACATCAGACAAAACACCTTTGATAATCGCATCGGCAATTGACGGCATAAATTATTATTTTCCTGGTGTGGGTGTTGGTGTAATACTGGGTCTTGCAGCTAATGTATTATGCAACTCAGCTGTTGGCGCAGGCGTTAATTCGGGTGTATTTTGCGCGCGATTTTCCGCTTCCGGATTGTTCGCGGTTTGTTGCGATAATCTTTTATCATCACCCATCGGCTGCGTCAAAAATTTTTCATGCGGTTTGATGATGGAACCCAACATCGCATCATCACTCATCGCATTTTCAATTTGCGATCGCGGTGTATCTAAATCTTGTCGCGCATCATGCGCCTGTATCACATCACCGCGTTGTTTTTTGATCGGCGCTTCGATAACAACAATTTCAATTAATGCACTACTGTCACCATCATTATTTTTTGCTGTAATGGTATAGTGTGTTGCAGCTGAAATTTCTGTCGGTGTGCCGAATAAAATAGCAGCATTATTTTCAACGGCAATTTTTAATCCCAATGGTAACTCGGGATTAATTGAAATCGTTATTATCGCCCCCAAGCTACTATCAACAGTAACTGGAATGATTTCAAACCCCTTAATCGCTACTAATTTTTTTGCATCCGTGATTTTGGGTGCTGCCATAAATTTGCCTGTACCGATACGCTTTTCTGACGATATTATAGCATTGACAGGAGTTTCGCACTGTGTGCGAACTCCTTCCTGTTATTGATATGGTCATTAATTTATTTGACAAACAGATTGTGTAGGCATATCTTTTGACCCATCTTCAGGGCGGGGTGTAATTCCCCACCGGCGGTAAGTTGATGCAAATTAATAAGCCCGCGAGCGCTTTTTTCTGTTTAGAAAAAAGGTCAGCAGATTTGGTGTAACTCCAAGGCCGACGGTATAGTCCGGATGAAAGAAGAGACCATGGTAGACAACTCGCTTGCTGCGTTTGCACGCTTTTTGCAAATAACAGCATGATTGTCGTCATTGAATTCGTCCTGAAAAAAACGAAATTAACAATGATAAGAGGTGTCTATGTCAAAAAAATATTCTTTTACTGAAATGGTATGTCCGTTCATCTCGCTGTGTTTGAGTGTGTTATTCACAGGCGGGAGCGTTTATCTCGCTAAAAATGATCTTAAGCCAAAAAATTTAGGGATTGGTAATAGTACTAACCTTGATTCTCTGCCTGTCTATTATTGCGCAGATTCAGTCACTGAAGTGTGTGGCTTTGGGTGCATGACATTCAGCACACCCACAGGCAACGCCAATTTTATGGCTATTTTTTCAGAATTAAGTGTATCTGCTTTAAATAATGCTTGTGTTGCGTTGTCAAAATTTTGCGACAAAGGAAATACACACACGCTGTACCATTTTTACGCCAACACTGTTTTTAACAACAAAAATGGTCTGGAAAGTTTTACAGGAAACTGTGAAGTGGATGGAACAATTATTACTTGCAGTGTTGGTTTGGCATTGTTCGCCGCTTTGCTTTTATTGGTTACGATGTTGACTACATATTATCTCATTCAAAAATGCATGAAAAAAAATGATGGGCAACCCGCAGACAACTCTCAAAATTCTTTATTGGAAAATCCCGCAGAAAGCAATACGGATAGACATATCCTGTCTCGATGTCTATCGGGATTAATTAATAGATTATGCCATAGAAAAAGTGAACCATTATTAAATCAAAACGGAGAAAATTATTGTAGCATTTGAAAATCAATAAATAATATAATAAAAATCCCCACAGTGAGCTGCGGGGTATTTTTTCCGAATAGAATTTACATACACTAGAAAAGCATGCAATCCATTTTTTACTTTTTCAAAAATTACACCACTTTGCTCGATCGTGTATTCATGATGTTAGTTGCTTTTGGCTTATTGTCTGGCACAACACTGATTATGCTCAATCAAATCGATTTCCATTTTCCCACTATTTTATTATTTGCAACGCACATCTCATCACTGTCGTGGTTGCAAGGGGTTTTGTTAATGATACTGGGTTTTGTATTTTTGTTTTATGGCATTTACAGTCGGCGCACATCACCACGATCATCGACATTTATTTGGGGATTAGGATTACTGTTTTGGTGCTTGCTCACTAATTTAATTTTTGTGAATGGCGTACAATCAACTCCATTTTCACCCATTGATCCGTTGTTGGTAAAAATAGATCGGTTATTTGGCATTAATACACCGGCGTTAATGACATGGACGCACAATCATCCTTTTGTTCACAGTATTTTTCACTTCACTTATGAATCATTGGTATTTGAATTGCTGGGCATCCCAATTTTACTTACCATTTTCGGTGCGCAAAAACAATTGGGAATTTTTTATATTGCACAACTCTCCTCGCTTTTTATCGGTAATTTTATTTATTATTTTTATCCAACGATGGCGCCTTCGGGTGTTTTTCACAGCCCTTATTTTACCGCAGCGCAGCACGATACGTCGTTGCGATTTTATGATGTGCATCACTATATTAAATTCACCACAACAGAAGGTGGTTTAATTGCTTTTCCCTCATTCCACGTTGTTTGGGCGATTTTGTTAACCAATTGCTGTCGCGCAAAAAAAATATTTTTTTATCCGGTGGCGATATTTAATATTGTTTTGATTATTTCAACAGTATTTTTAGGCTGGCATTATTTTACAGATGTGATTGGTGGAATTGTGTTGGCAATTATTGCGATTATGTTTGCAAATTGGGTGTATAGCGCCTCATTTCACCACTTTCAACGACGGACGTGATTTTAATTTGAGTGTGGTAGGCGGAGTCGGATTAGGCGAATCATCGTCACCTTCTTCTTTTTCAAACACCATACCACGACCATTTTCAACTGCATAAATCGCTGTGATGGATAAAACAGGAAGACGAATGTGATGTTTTACACCGGAGAAACGCGCATCAAAATTAACCCAATCATTCGTCATCGCTAAATTAAGGATTGCATCAGGTGCAATATTCAAAACGATTTTTCCATCTTTAACATATTGTTGCGGCACGCTCACACCGGGATGCGCTGCATCCACCATCACATGTGGCGTTAACGCATTATCCACAATCCATTCATACAAACCACGCAAAAAATAAGGCCTGCTGGGAGTCACAAATTATTCCTGCATTTCTCGTTCAACTTCAGTGAGGCTCGCTTGAAAAGCATCACGCGCAAAAACACGCGTTTGATATTTTACAATTGATTTCGCAGCGACCGGCAATATAATTTTTAACGCAGGCAAACGCCACAATAAGGGTGCAATACGACAATCAACCAATGTAAATTCTTCACTTAAAAAATAAGGTGATTCATCAAACACGGGCGTTAATGTCACCAACATATCACGCAATGATTTACGTGCCGTTTCTTTTTGCGCATCGGTAGAGTGATTATTTTCAATAATGCGCGCAAGTGAGTACCAATCATTCTCAATGCGCTGCAACATTAAACGACTTTTTGCGCGTGCAATCGGATAAACAGGCAATAATGGTGGATGTGGAAAACGTTCATCCAAATATTCCATGATGACATCAACATCGTATAAAACTAAATCGCGATCAACCAGTGTTGGGAATGTGCCATAGGGATTTAATGAAATTAAGTCTTCATCGGGTTTTACGGCATCAACGCTGAGCACATCAACCGTAACACCTTTTTCTGCCAACACAATACGCGCTTGATGGCTATCGAGATCAGCAGGCCCAGAATACAACGTCATAACAGAACGTTTGATCATTGTCATTGTGCAGTCCTTGTTTTGAGTTATCCGTTATCTGTTATCCGTGATCAGTATGATAAAACTAAAAAATTACCGTTTCGAGTACTGCTCGCTCTTTCTTGCTTTTTTGTGACCGACTTTTTTACGTTCAACGGATCGAGAATCACGTGTCACATATCCAGCAGTACGCAATGTGCGATGCCAACTGTCTTTCGCAGCCGTATCTTGCTCATCCAATTTTACAACAGCAGGATTAGTTTTACGTTCATGTGCAATCAACGCACGTGTCACACCGTGACGAATCGCACCGGCTTGTCCACTTTCGCCACCACCACTTACCGTGATCGTTAAATCAAATTGTTTTTCTGCTTTAACTGCAATTAACGGTTGGCGAACAACCATGTGTGATGTTTCGCGGCCGAAATATTTTTCTAATGGTAATTCGTTAATAACGATATTACCTTTTCCAGGACGCAAAAAAACACGCGCACATGATTTTTTGCGACGACCCGTTCCATAAGATTGTTTTGACAACGCTGCCATTCTATTTTGCCTTTTGTTATAACGCTTCGATTGATTCAGGATTTTGTGCGGCGTGCGGATGTGCTGCGCCTGCATAAATTTTCAATTTTCTAAACATGTCACGACCCAATGGTCCTTTTGGTAACATGCCTTTTACCGCAATCTCTAACACACGTTCTGGTTGACGTGCCTGCATTTTTTCAAATGATTCTTCTTTCAATCCACCCGGATAATTGGAATGGTGATAATAAAATTTTTCTTTTGCTTTTTTACCAGTCACTTTTAATTGATCTGCGTTCACAACAATATAACAATCACCCGCATCTGCATGTGGTGTATATTCTGGTTTGTTTTTACCGCGCAAACAAGCTGCCAAACGGCTCGCTAATCGACCCACTGTTTTTCCGCTTGCATCGACAATAAACCATTTTCTGTGGATCTGAGCATTGGATGCCATATACGTTTTCATAACACATTATTCCTCACATTGAAGGACGAGAATCTTACAGGAGACGTTTTTAAAAAACAAGGTTAGTTATTCAGGTATTCGTGATCAGTTCGGGGCTCAATTTACTGGTAACAAATAACAGAGAACGAATAACTTCTACTTTACCCCATAAAAAACAGCACATTTTCACTTTCATTCCCACTTCAATACCCGTTTTTTTTCATTTTTATCGAAAAAATGAGTGTTTTTGTTCGCATTTCAAAAAAACTGTGCTATGGTGATATCTGAACAGTTTCGCTAACTCGTTCTATTCTAAACAAAAAGAGGGAATTCAAAATGCCTAAAGCAAAAAAAGCGAAAAAAGCAAAAGGCCGCACAACGGCTAAAAGAACAATGAAAGCAAAAACAACGGCAAAAACCGTTCGTAAAAATGCGACATTGAAAGTAACAAAACCCTTAAAAAAAGCACAATTATATTCACACTTGTCTGAATGTAACGGTCTTTCTCGCAAAGAAATTTCCGGTGTGTTCGAAGGATTGGGTGAAATAATGGAAAGCCATTTGAAAAAAGGTGGACCCGGCGAATTCACCGTTCCTGGCTTGATGAAATGTAAAGTCATTCGCAAACCAGCAACCAAAGCACGTAAAGGTATCAACCCTTTCACAGGTGAACCAACGATGTTTAAAGCAAAACCAGCTCGTAACGTCATCAAAGTACGTCCTTTGAAAGCACTGAAAGAAATGGTTAATTAATCTTAATCCATTCATTTCAAGGCCCCGTTTTTCGGGGCTTTTTTTTATCTCACATTTTTATCTCAAATTTAATTTTACCTTAATGTTTCAGCGCTAAAATTACATAGAAATGTACTATACTACGTTAAAAAGAGAATGATATGCCACGAACATCAACACAATTGTCGGGTAAAACGGCAAATAGCATAACCACCCTCGCGGATGGAGAAAAAGCCGCTCGTCGGTATTTAATGTCTGATCTCAACACCGTCGCTAATAATCCTAATAATCATGCCATAAATGCTCGAAGTATTGTTAAGGATTATGTGAGACAAGTAACTCTGAATCAAATAAAGACAACCTTTGCAGAAATTACAGGACAAATTGAGCAGTTGACTCTTAGCGACAGCGAGAAAACAGCACTTTTGGAGAAGGTTGGAAGCGACAACCCGACAACGCAACTGCAGGCTTACAACATGCTCATGTTCGATCCCTCTCGGCAGTCTGCTACTGTTGAAGCAAACATCAAAGTACAGGATTCCCTACTAGATCACATACGCACAGTATGCTGGTATAACGCCGTCGTTGAACTATTGAAACAATCTCCCAACGAACCACTTGAAGTCGCTCAAGTTGAAAAGCGATATCAACAAAATTTGCAAAAGGCTGTTGACGCCGCTCCTGAGTCATTAAAACAGCAGCTGAAAACGGATGGTAAAAAAACACACAAGAAATTAGTAAAAAAATTGGCCAAGCTAGAAGCCATCGCTAATAAAATGGACGAGTCAACCAATACGGCTATCACCAATGCCAAAGAACAACTCACTGCTTGCGAACATGGCCTGAATCGACTAGAGAAAACGATCGATGGGATTAAGAATGATATCGCTAAACCGACAACAGATAAAAAAACACAAGAGAAGCTAGCTAAAATATTAGATGACGCAGAAGAAAAACATCAAAAACTATCAACAGCTCATGATAATCTCAAAACTGCTTTTCAAGGACTGTGTAACGCTCCCGATCTGAACGACTCGATCGAAAATTGGCAAATCAATAGGCCGCTCGCATCAACTCGAGTTGAAACACTCAACGAATTAGCAAGTGCAGTAAACAAAGCTTATCCGTACGCTCCTCCGACCCAAGCCACAGCGCAAGTCATTCTCAACACGACTGGCAGAGATCCCAAACACGGTATTGTTGACCGACAATATCTTAAAGATTCTATAGCTTCACCGCTAGGCGAATCCTACACACGTCTGGATAAAGAAATTGAAAAACTAAATGACTTGCTCGCCAAATTAGCGACCTTGCAAGAAAACATGGGAACATCTGATGCCGCTCACTACTACAAACCAAAGTATGAAGAGCTGCTTGAGGAGATTGCAGAACAAAATAAAGTTATCAATAAAATGCTGCGTGATGGTGCAGCCAGAACGCTCTCGGAGGATGGGGCGGTTCGTGACAGGGATAATAACAATCATGATGCTCTGCAGAAATTATTTCTGCTCACCAGAGAACTTAGTTTTATCAACGAATCAATAGCGTATGCTCGCGGCAAACCGTTGTCCGAAGAAGACATGACACCCACATTAGGTAGCAGCAACCCAGCTGAAACCGCAATGAAAGTAGCGCAACGCAGTAATCAACCTTGCTTTATGACCGAAACCGTCATGGTTGAGCGAGATTGGAACGCATCATTCGGACAGAGATTGCTCAAAGAGCTCGGATCAAAATATAAATATGAAACCAAACCCATCACTGATGGTCCCGCAAAAAGACAAGAAGCGGATGAATTTGTTAGGTTGTGGAAAAGTGGCGCTGGAAAAGAATACTGCTCGAAAATGGGTATCACGTACAAAGACACCAAAATAATTCCGGATAATTCTGGCGATGGTTATACCATTCAAAATCACACCAAAGAACAACATGACGCCTTTAAACGGTGGTGCGCGGAACATAAAGCGGAATTAAAAAGACAAAAGACGACACATACTTTGCCGGGGGAAATGGATCCGAATGTGGCCGCAGCAACACCAGCAACACCGCGATCGAATGTGTCAATTGGTGCGAATGGTCAACAACAACCAGCAGCAGCATCTCCAGCGGCAGCTACTACTACACCTACGTCTAATGCATCACGCTAGCGTTTTTGTGATATGCCTTTCAGAGCAGACAACATTTCGTCGATGGACTCGGATACAATCCGTCGACGTTTTTTTTCGGCTTCCGTGTCGGGAACAAAACCATCCGCTGAAATACCAATGCGACACGCTTCCACCCAAACCGCTTCTTGCATATCTGGATGGCCATCAACAATTTGTACTCCATCCCAACCCAATTCTTTGGCAAGTCGAACCATTTCTGCTGCGGAATCGAAAGCTTGTTTAACGATCGTGCCTTTTTTAGGATTCACAACTCCACTACCACCTTCATCTTCATCTTCGTCAGAAGAAAAACGAAAAAAACCGCCGCCATATAAAAATTTCCCAGGCGATGTCGCCATCGCATCACCATAATTGATAATCGTCCAACCGGATTGTGCTGTGATTAATTCTGGTTTGTCGAACGGTTTGAATTTTCCGCTGCTCTCGACAATCTGCAAAAAAGACCATTTTTTGGCAAGATATAAAATATCGTCGTTGCTGACTTTGGAGATATCCACCTCGCCCAAGCCCAATCGTCGCAGCGTTTTTTGCCATTCGGCGTCTTTGATTTTCGCTTGTTCTTCAGGTGTTAAATCGTGTTCTGGATTTGTTGTCATAGTAATTTAGTATAACACTAAATCCCCACCACGCCCGCATATAAACCAAACGATGCCGTCACAAACAAAATAATTCCAACCACCCATGCATAAAAACCCCGCAATCGATATTCTGTTGGTAATGTCTTGCACGCCAGTAAAAATAAAAATCCCAACACAATCGGCAGCAACAACGCATTCATCACTGTCACACCCACACTTAAATTCACTAAATTAATTCCCGACATCACAATCAAAGCACCCACGATTAACGTCATTATATACGTTGTATAAAACCAAGGCGCTTCTTTTGGATGATGTTCGAGTGAGCGTTTAAATCCCGTGACTTCACCCAATGTCCACGCTGCGGTTAACGACACCACAATCGCTGCAATTAATGCGGCGCCCGTCATGCCAATGGCAAATAAAATTTTTCCTGCGGTGTCACCCAAAAAAGGAATTAACGCATGTGAAATTTGGTGCACAGTGGAAAGTGCTGCGCGTGGATCTTTTTTGCCAATCGTTGCAGCGACAGCCACTAAAACAGCGGCCATAATTAATTGTGTGATCACAGCCCCAATTGCCGTATCAATGCGCGCTGCTTTTAAATGCGAAATTTCTAGCTTTTTATCAATCACGGCGGATTGTTGATAAAACACCATCCACGGCATAATCACGGCCCCAATCGTCGCCGCCGTTAAAAATAAAAAATTTTTATTGGTGATTGGCACATCGCGAATGCTCGTTAACATTTCATGCAATGACGGATGCGCCATCCACGCCACCACAAAAAAAACAAATTCGAATAAACCAAAAAATAATGCGATGCGCTCCACTGAGCGATACGATCCCGTTAATACCACCACACTTAAAAATACGACCACTAAAATCATCACGGCATAAGTGGGCACACCAAATAAATTTCCAACGCCGGCAAGACCACTGAATTCACTGAGCATCGCACCAATGCAACTAATAATTAATGTTCCAACGGAAAGCCACGCGCAGATTTTTCCAAATTTATTTTTGATGAGTTCACCGTGACCTTTTTGAGTGACAATGCCTAACCGCACTGCTAATTCCTGCACGATAAATAAAATCGGCATCAAAATAAATTGCAACGCTAATAATTTATAGCCCCATAATGCGCCGCATTGCGCAGCGGTGATAATGCTGCCTGCATCGGTATCCGCTAACATCACGACTAGACCTGGGCCGACGACGAGCAGCATTAATGAAAAAAAGGATAATTTTGAGCGCATGTTGAGTTATCCGTTATCAGTGATTAGTTATCGGGTATCATATCGCGTTTAAAAACCAACAGGGGAATTTTATGTCGAAATACGCTGTGTTCGGAAATCCCATTTCGCACAGTTTGTCACCGCAATTGCATCAATTATTCGCGCAACAATTTAATATGACAATGGATTATCAAAAAATTTTAGTACCACTTGATCAATTTAAAAATGCGGTTGATCATTTTCGTGCGCAAGGTGGTGTGGGTGCCAATATCACTTCACCCTTTAAAATACAGGCTTTTGAGTATGCAGATCAATTAACCAATCGCGCAAAAATATCCGGCACTGTGAATACGTTTATTTTTAAAAATAATGATTGTATTGGTGATAATACGGATGGCGTTGGATTCATTCGCGATCTTTATAAAAAAAATATATCGCTGGAGAATAAAAATATTTTATTACTCGGCGCAGGAGGGGCTGCGCGCAGCATTGTAGGTGAAATCATTCGAGAAAATCCGAAAAAAATGGGTATCCACAATCGCACGATAGAAAAAGCAAAAAAATTGGCTGAAGATTTTGGGTGTGAATGGGGGTGTGAGTGTGAGTGTGAGTGGGACGTAATTATCAATGCAACGACACAATTCACTGGCACTATAAAAAATTGCAGCGATGCTATTTTTTATGATTTAAATTATGGTGAGCGTCACAAAACATTTTATGAATACGCCACATCGTTGGGTGCTACAAAAATTTATGGTGGTTTTGGCATGCTCGCTGAACAAGCGGCAGAAAGTTTTTTTCAGTGGTTTGGAGGAATGCCGAAAAATAATGCGATTGTGTGCGCTAGTGAAATAATACGCGCATGAGTGCGAAGCACGGCATAAGCGGAACAAAAAGTTATCGCCCACATCCCCGCTCGTTACACTCGCGGTTCTTTGTTGATTCACTGGTGCATACCAAGCACTACTCAATCGCATTTTTTCGAACATAATAAGCCAATGCTGGATCTAATACGCGATACTGTTTATTTTTATCGAGAAAAATCATGTCAAGTTTATGCAAATCCTCGATACATTTTTTAATTCCTGACGGCGCTAATCCTGCACGCTTTGAAAATTCCTGCCCTTGCGGTTCGCTGATTGGTTGAAATGCTAACGCCGTAATTATTTTTTTTCGATTCAGCGTCAATCGACTTAAATCATCTGTTATCCAAACACCCTGTTGAATCACATACTCATCCCAACACTGCCTTACCTTATCTATTTTCGGCGCATCATCACCGCGCCATAATTTACGACACAATGCATTAACATAGTAAGGATGATTTTCTGTTAGATGAATAATTTCAGAAAGTGAATCTTTATCCAATGGTTTTTTCCATCGCGCTACAGACACTTTATTTAAAAAAGGGATATAGCTAGTGGTTGCGATTCGATCAATCGTCATTAAATCGCAGAGATGATAAAGCGGCCTAGATTTATTGGTAAACATTTCATTAAGAAGATGGCGTTTGCTACCGCAAAAAATATAACTAACATGATTACTGCGTTCTACTGCATGACGAATAGCGGCTTCAACAGCGTGATTTTCTGTTAATTCACCAATTTGCTGAAACTCATCAAAAACAATCACACATGTTTTTTTTGTTTTTTCTGCAAACTGATCCAATGTTAATAATAATTCAGAAATACTTTTTTCAGTGGTTTGCCGTGTACTAATTTCTAATTTTTGTCCAAAAAAATTAAAGGTTAATTTGGGATTCAACGCAGTAATCACTTCAATTATTTTCTGAGAGGCTGATTTTTTTTTGGGTAAAAGCGCACTGATAATATGAGAAACGCCTTCGGAAATAGCTTTCAAAACCTCCATTTGCGTTAACACAAAGAAAAAATCAATGTTGATGCTGGGCGTATTAATTTCTTTTAAGGTTTGCGCAATCAGACTGGTTTTTCCATATCGTCTGGGCGCCATCAGAACGACATGCTCACGCTCAGCGATACTCTTTTTTAAAGCGCTTCTTTCAGTTTCACGATTACAAAAAACACCTTCTGTCGCAATGCCTTGCGGAAAAGATCGTCGCATATACCCCCCGATCATCATACTAATGGTATCACACCAACGGTATGATACCATTAGTATGATAATAAAATCAAAGAGTTTCAGCGATTTTTAGGGATTCTCCAAACTCAACATTCCTGTATTATAATCATACGCAAATATTTCTGCATAACGACCCCAATCGATCACCACGGTCAACACGGTTTCAGCTGCTTCTTTGCTGAGTGTTTTTTCTAACGCTTTGATGAACACGGTTTCAAGTGCTTCATGATCCATTTCTAAATCTAGAATTTCGCGAATGTGTTTTACGATTGGCACATATTGCATTAAATGCTCTGCAAATATTTTTTTGCGTGCCAAAATATCAGCTTCCGCAAAAATTTTTCCACTTTGTGTTAATTCAATTTCACCTTCAGAAACCGATGCAAAACGCAAAATTTCCAATGCTTCGGTAATCGGAAATAAATCATCAATTTCAAAATGCAGTGCTTCCGCTAATTTTGGCAATTCCACTTTTTTATTCATATATTCCGGTGCCGCTAACGCTTCAATAAAACCCGTTAACACAGAAACACCCACATGCGGCAAACGATAGGAGATATCAATCGTTTTAAATTTCGCTGCTTTTTCCGGAATGTGAACACCGATGGGTGTTGTCATTAATGTGTAAATTTCATCAACGATTTCGCGAAATTGTGGATCTTGATCGTTACGCGGATGCGGCAAATCGACTGTCAATACTTGTCGAATGTATCCGGGATTATTGGCGAAAACAAAAATGCGATCCGCCATGTTCGCCGCTTCTTCAATATTATGTGTCACTAAAATCACCGATTTAATATTGGTTTTGCGTGATTGCCAGATATCAATTAAGTCATTACGCAAGTTATCTGCGGTTAAAACATCTAGCGCGGAAAAAGGTTCATCCATCAATAACACTTCCGGATCGACAACCAATGCACGCGCAAATCCCACACGCTGTGACATACCACCCGATAATTCTTTCGGATACGCTGATTCAAATCCATCGAGTCCCACAATATCAATTGCTTTTAATGCACGCTCACGACGTTCTGATTTTGAAACGCCTTTTGCCTCTAATCCCAGTTCCACATTTTCTAACACCGTTAACCATGGCAACAATGCAAAATGTTGAAACACCATCGTCAAACCATCAACGGGTTCATAAATCGGTTGGTCACGAAAAGAAACAGCGCCAGAAGTGGCGTGCGCTAAACCCGCTAAAATACGCAATAAAGTTGATTTTCCAGAACCTGATTTTCCTAAAATGGCAATAATTTCATTTTCTTTTACATCAAAATCGACATGATCCAACACCAACAATTCACCCGTGCCTTTTTTTTTAAACGCTTTTTTAACATTACGTACCGACATGATAATGGAATTATTGCGTGACATATTTATTAAACTCCAAATTACTCTGCTTCATCTAATCTGATATCGTTTTTCTGCCAAATTATACAATGGTCTCCAAATGCAACGATTGATCAATACGACAAATAACGACATCACGGTAATGCCCAATGCTAAATCAACAAAATTACCACGTTGCGATACTTCGGTGATATACGCGCCTAACCCCACGGCATGCAATTGTATATTGCCCCAGCTCACCGCTTCAGAATAAATACTGATATTCCACGCACCACCCGCCGCGGTAATCACGCCAGTAATATAATAAGGGAAAATACCGGGTAAAATGAGTTTTTTCCACCACAACCATCCGCGTACACGCAAGGTACTCACGGCCATTTTTAAATTTTTCGGAATCGCTGCGGTGCCCGCAATAACATTAAATAAAATGTACCACTGCGTTCCCAGAATCATGAGTGGTGATGTCCACACGTTTGCATTTAACTCATATCGCACAATTAAAATTGCTGCAACTGGAAATAATAAATTCGCTGGAAATGCTGCGAGAAATTGCGCGATAGGTTGCACAATTTGTGATGCGCGCGGATTCAAACCGATCCATACACCAATTGGCACCCAAATAATCGAACTTAAAATAATCATCGTTAGCACACGCATCGCGGTAATAAAACCCAAATAAATTACATGTAGCGCTTGCGATTGAGGCACACTGGAAAAAATAAAATGATATAACACCAATACGGCAAACAAAATCGCGCTGTACAAAATAAAATTCCATGCAACTGTCAATAATTTTTTCCATCCTGAGATGATTTTCACAAAAACAATTTTTTTTCGACGGCGGAAGAATTTGATATTAACAATCGCATCACCCGCTCTTGTTAAATACTCGCCCACCATTTGAAAAAACTCAGCACGGTGAAATAAATCCAACACCCATGAACGCGGCACAATTTCACTTGCACTTTCTTCTGCTTTAAATTTTTCTGCCCAAGCAACCAGAGGACGAAATAATAATTGGTCATATAAAAAAATCACAACAAACATCGACAAAATCGCGTATCCAATACCCACTTTGTTCGCGTGCGCAATAGCTAACGCGGTGTAAGAACCAATACCAGGCAACGTAATACTTTGATGCGCAACCGTGATGGATTCAGACAGCATCAAATACACCCAGCTACCCGACATGGACAACATCGCATTCCACAATAATCCCGGCATCGCAAACGGCACTTCCACACGCCAAAATTTTTGCCACGCAGACAAATGAAACATCGCCGCTGCTTCTCTCAAATCTTCCGGGACACTTCGCAAACTCTGATAAAAACTCAGTGTCATATTCCACACTTGTGCGGTAAAAATCGTAAAAATACACGCACATTCTGGCCCCAACATACTGCCGCGAAATAACGCTAAAAATCCAACGACCGTAAACGATAAGTATCCCAACACGGGAATCGACTGCAAAATATCAATCATTGGAATTAAAATACGTTCGGCATGTTTGTTTTTTGCAGCCAATGTGCCAATCGTAAATGTAAAAACAAGCGAGCAAAATAAAGCGGCCAAAATACGCATCACACTACGCAACGCATAATACGGCAACTGATTGGGATTTAATGAAATGGGAATTTGCTGTCCGAGTTGGTAGCGTCCAATCATCTCACCCGCACCCAATACCAAAACCACAATCACACCCAAAACGAGCACCAACGCCAACATATCCCAGTAATTGGGAATGGGCCATGTCATCGCTTCATTTTTTGTGTACGTATTTTTTTGTTGCATGTTCATTTCAGCCGGCTGATTTATAGCGTATTCTACACTGATCAAACGCAATTTGAACGGAGTTTTCTATGCAGGATCATCGCAAGGCGTGGGTGACATGTTACTTACTCTCATGCATTGCACTGGTGGTACATGGACTTTTTTTAATAGATCGTTATGTGGGTGGTATCGGCTTATTTGAAAAAGATAATGTCTTCAATCACCAATTATTGCATATGCATTTTTCTGCTCAGTGGCCTCTGATTCAATTTTTTTTAGTCATCATTGGAACTTATTTTTTCTTCGCCTGGATGATTTACTATTTCGTGTTATTGCTAAGACGTTGGGGTGTTGAAAAAACAGGATCCATTATTTTATCAATCCGCTGTTGGATGATAACTTATCTGGCCGTACTAATTTTAAATAGTTATTTATTTCCCAATTCACAATTTGCATTTTCATTTTTTTCAGTATTCAGCGAATGGCCCAACCTAACCCGCGCTGCATTTTATTTATCGCTGCTGATAATGACATCGGTATGGCTTGGATTTCTCATCACAGCAACCCATAAACTCATGCGACACCGTATTCTATTTTTTATTGTATTATTTATTATCGCCGCATTTTTTGGTTATCGATTATTGATATTTCATTATGATGATAACAGTAACCCAGCGCGCAGCGATTACGAAAATAAAAAACCCAATATTATTATTATTTATTATTGTTCATTCAAAGCAAATTTTTTATCAAGCTATCCTAATTTCAAAGCATTTGCGGATCATTCCATTTGGTTTAAAAATGCAACCAGTCCTGTTGCGCGATCAGGTCCTGGTTTATTTGCCATGTTATCTGGTCTCTATCCCGCAACCAGTCACTTCTTCGATAATTTAAATTGGAAAGATAGACGCATACCGTATCAAAACTCTATCGCCTATCATTTACAACAAGATGGCTATCAAACTATTTTTATTGCCAATAGCAGCACCTTTCGCCGCATAGATAAAAAATTAACTTGGGGATTTCAAGATATTATTACACCACCTACTCATGTTTACACATTGATGCTAAGCAAAATTGATGATGTACCATTAACGAATTTGCTATTTGAATTGTCACTCGAAAAAATATTATTCCCATCTAGTTACAACAATGCAGATGATGTCGCGCATTATTTACCGAATAATTTTTTGGATGAAATTGATCACGTCCTTACGCATCGATTAGAGAGAAAACCATTATTTTTAATGATCAACGATGAAATAATGCATTTCCCCTATTTAATGGCGAGAATGCCGCAATTACCAGAAGCAAATAAATATAACGCGATAATGGGTGTAGCGGATCAGCAATTTAAACAATACCTACAACTGCTCAACGAACATCACTTATTAAAAAATGCCATTGTAATTTTAGCTGCTGATCATGGTGAAACGGAAAAAACGGATCCACACGTTGCACCCACCGTTGCTAAAATTCGAAAACAGTCTGCTGCTCACCACGCATTACTCAGAAGCAAACTCATTGGTGGCGAAATTGTAATAGGACATGGCGGCAATGCGATGGACAAAGAACAATTTCACGTTCCTGTGATTTTTCATTTTTATGGCAATAATCAAAATATTCCTTCACCGCAAAAAATAAATACATTAATTTCAACTGTCGACATTAAGCCAACGCTGCTGCAATTATTGCACTTATCCAATGGAGATACGGACGGCGAATCGTTAATTCCGTTGATGAGCGGCAAGAAAACAGAACACAAAGTGGTGTATGCAACCACCAGTCTGGGTATTGCGTTACCCGGTAATCCTGCCGAACTAAAAACATTAGCGCGCATACTAAAAACATTTACGGATGTCGGCGCTGATGGAACACCAGGATATCAACTCAATTTTATTTCACAAGTAAAGCGCAGAATATCGGTTGGCGCCTATTGGAAAAACTTTCGCATGATTTATTGGCCTGCTGCAGAAGATCAAATGACACATCAATTCACACCAGCATTATTTTGCATCATGAATGGTGACAACTTTACATTATATTTAATGACAGAAACAGAGATGCAGCCATTTTTAAAAAATCCTGATCCAGCGAAATTAAAAGCGTTAGGAATGACAGCAGCGGATGTAAACTATTTATATACACATGTCATGAACTACAGAAAAAAAATACTCGCGTCGGCAAACGAACCTGCGCCGGAGAGAGTGTTATAACCATCCATCTAATTTTTTTCGCGCTTCATCAACTCCTATTTTTTTGAGCGAAGAAAATAATTGTACGGAAATATCACCCCTATCAGACAATGCTTTTTTTACTGCAAAATAAGTACTTTTTTGCGCACTCGATGTTAATTTGTCTGCTTTTGTTAACAAAACATGTGCGGACACATTAAATTCAATACACCACTGAAGTAATTGTTGATCCATTTCTGTTAGTGGATGGCGCGCATCCATCACCACCACCAAACCCACCAGTGATTGCCGAGACTCCAAATAATCCGCTGTCATTTTCTCCCACTTTTTTTTCACCGCGAGCGTCACTTTTGCGAAACCATATCCCGGCAAATCCACCAAGCGTCGCAACTCATCAATCGAAAAAGTGTTGATCATTTGTGTACGTCCTGGTGTACTGCTCGTGCGCGCTAATCCTGTGGTATTCGTGATCGTATTAATTGCGCTGGATTTTCCAGCGTTTGAACGACCAATAAAAGCCACTTCTGCACCACAATCTGGTGGTAGTTGCGCTACAGTCGTTGCACTCGTTGTGTAATGCGCTTGTTGGTAATGGATGGTCATATTTAAGTTATCAGTTATCAGTTATCAGTTATCAGTTATCAGTGTGAGTTTACCTGATGAGCTTCAAAATGCGAATAATTGATCCTCGAATTACCTTCCTATTTTCTGTACAATTAAAGGAAAAATAGAGTAATGGGTTTTTTGCCATGAGTAGACTCGAAATACAATTAGATCAGCTCCGCCGCGACTATCGCGTTCCCGCTATTCTAACTGTATTTTTCACTATTTTGCTCTTGTTTGTGATTGGAAATTCAGTGGCGGAGTTAATGTCACATCACGCCAAAATCACTGCCGTAAAAATGCAGCCGATCACACTGCTTCCTCAACTGGCTGATTTACATTTATTGGGTGCTTACCGTTCAACGGCAGACAATTTACCAACAACACAATTACAGCTGACGTTAGAAGGCACTATTGTTTTGCTGGATCACCCAAAACAATCTCGCGCATTAATTGCTGCACCCAATGAACCAGCTCAGGTTTATCAAATAGGTGATGCACTGCCTGGTAATGCAACGGTGACTGACATTGCGAAACATTATGTCGTCATCAACGATAATGGATCCCTTGAAAAATTACCCCTTCCCATCCAACTGATTAATAACGTCGAATGAGGTTTAAAAACAATGACACGTATTTGTCGCCACATTATTTTTATTTTTGTCGCCATTTTTTCCGTGTTTTTATTGATATCCTGCGATGGCCCTGGCGATAGAGCCTATTATCGCGGTAATGCAGAATATCTCAATGGTCATTACAATGCGGCGTTTGCACATTACTTATATGCTGCTCATGAAGGTGTTGTGCCTGCCCAATATGCTGTTGGTTATCAATATTATTATGGTCAAGGAACGAAACGCGACGAATCAGAAGGCATCACCTGGTTTATGCGCGCGGCGCCCCATTCACTGCGCGCACGATATGCGCTACATTTAATTAAAGAAAATAAACCTGCGCAACCCTGGGTGTTACAACTCAATAAAAATGGGTATCACAAAACAAAAATACATTCTTCCAAAGCGTGTGTTATCAGCGTGAAATGCAAATGAAAAGTTCTCTTGGAAAAATACTATCCGGTTATAGTGATTTTCGAAAACAGTACGCCGTTGGTGATCAATCTATCATGCGACATTTATCCGTTTCGGGACAAAAACCTGAAATCATGGTGATCGCCTGTTGTGATTCACGCGTTGATCCTTCTTTAATTTTGCAATGCGATCCGGGTGATTTATTTGTAGTACGCAATGTTGCCAATATTGTACCACCGTATGAATGTGATGAAAAACACCATGGCACCAGTGCTGCTTTAGAATTCGGTGTTCGTTATTTACAAGTAAAACATTTAATTATTTTTGGTCACAGTCAATGTGGCGGAATCGACATGTTATTACAAAATAAGCCCGCAAAAAATGATTTTATTTCTAACTGGGTTTCCCTGATTGATTTACATGATCATTCGTCTGATCAAGACACGGTGGCCAAAAAAGCATTGTCATTATCTTATGAGAATTGTTTCACATTTCCCTGGATACGAGATCGTGCTGAAAAAAATACAGTGCAAATTCACCGTTGGTTTTTTGATATTCAATCCGGTAAAATTTTCATTTTTAATCATGAAAAAAATAATTACCAAGAATTAACGGATGCGATTTTAAGATAACTATCTCGACAACGTTATTTGCACATCCGCCAACCCTACTGTCATCAATCGTGTTGCAGAAAGTTGTTTGACGGTAACGCCATGCGTTGACGACATCATTTGCAACCACTGCATTAATTTATCGAATGGAACTGCTTTAAACGTTAATGCAAATTGATTTTGTTGCGGCTCATTCACTTGTTTTAAATAACTCGACAATGATTGTGATGATAATGACTGCTCAAGCACAGACAATAAATCAGCATTACTCGTCACACTCACAGTTACGCCTGATGCTTTGAGCTGTTGAATTTTTTGTGATGATTTTTTCAGATACAAGAGCAATGAGCGTTGTGTGTAAAGTTGTTTTTTACTATCATCCACCGCGGAAGATAATGGACTCCATATTACTGCATAAAAAATTAAAGCGGCAACCAAAACACCGCCAACCAATGCAATGCGTCGCTCACGATCCGCTAAATTTTCCAATCTATTTTTAATATTCATGCCTTCACCGTAATTTCAGCTTGGATATTATTAACCCCTGTTTTCAAAATTTTTTGTGTCACTGTTAATGTTTTTGTTTGCAATGCTTGCACATACTGCGTCACGCTATCCATGCTTGTTGCTTGAATGGTTAATTGCAATTGTTGGTTATCAAATTGAATTTGTTCTACCATAATGGTTGTTGTTGAGGTCTGTAAAGATTCACCCGCATCACCCAGTAATTGAAAAAATAAATTGCCTTGCGACGTGCTTTCCATGCTTTTCAATAATTTTTCAACTCGAAAACGGGGCTCTAAAATATCCGTAGCGCCAGGAAACAATTGACGATAAATCACGGCAACTTGTGACTGCAATGCTGTTGTCTCGTGACGAAAATAAAACCACTCCACAGCATTACTCAACAATAAAAATAAAATCAGTGCTGCAATGGATGTGCCACACCACAACCAATTGGTTCGCAATTGCGTTGATTCTACTTTTGGTCTGTATTTTCCCTGCAATAAATTCAACGCGGGTTTTAACAATAATCCTTCAATATCCAAAAATGATTGTGATGAAATGGATTTTATTTCTAATGGAATCATTAATTTTTTAAATTGTTCAACATCCATCACCACGGTATCTTGATAATAAACAATGGCACTAGGTTTATTGGGTTGATTTTTTTTCAACATTATTTCTAAAAATAAAAATAAATTATCGACATCAATTGAAAATCCTTGTTGAAATGCGGTTCGCACCAATGCAATATTATTTTGAATAACTATAGTCCACGTATTCGGTTTCCACACAATGGCTAAAAAATCAGGGATGGCGGCACGTGGAAATAATTCAACATCATGCAGTAATTGCATGGTTGATTCAAATTTATTTTTTTCAATTAATGCAACCGTGAGCGAACCATCTGCAGCGCGATCACCAATGGCAACTTGCATTGCTTCCGGATCACTGGCAATTTGTTCTTCCAATGCAAAAGGCACTGCATTCAATTGTTCTGATGTACGCATTTTAGGTAATTTGACAGTGGTTAATAAAACACTTTCACCCGGAAATAAAACCACACACGCTTCGCTTGGATTGATTTTGGGACATGCAGACCAATCTGAAATCACGTGATGCGAAATAATTTTTTTCGCGGAGTTGATTTCATACCAATCACCCACTGCGTTTTTTACATTGTTTTTAAGCTGCAAAACAAACATAAACAATCCAATCATTCAAACGATTGCCACACAGTAACCATATCCAGTGTATTATTTTTTTCGATCTGTGTAACTAGCAAGCTACTGAGCGTCAGGACTTGTTTTCCCATTGTCGCTTGCGCATCAACCGAAAAATATTGGCTGGTGGTGCTTGCTGCGGTTAAATCAGTTATCCCGGCTGCTGAGCCACACACACTGATAAAATCTTTCAGCTGTGAAAAATTGCCGTGTTGTTTTCGACAAGATTCCAATGCTCTTGCTTGCTCTATTGTGAGTTTTGTGTTCATCGTCATTAAAACAGGTGCTTCTGCGCTGTTAATGTTAATCGGCGTCACGGGTATTGCTACTTGCGTTGGCGCTGCATATTGTTTTGGGGGTGTTGATGGCGGTTTTTTAACATGCAATGCCGTCACATAAGGTTTTAACACAGCATATATTTTTGGCGTAATATTTTTAATCAATCGTAACTCACTCACATCACTCAACTCAGCTTGCGAAGAACGATAAGCGGGATGCAGTGATAAATAATATTGATCATCCGCACCGGTTGTTATCCACGCAGTAATGGATTTTGCAATTGCCAATGCTTGTTCAACTGAAATAGCGGGCATTACCGTGCGCAATAGCACCACAAATCGATTTTGATTTTCAGAATAAGCTAAATCATTAATATTAAATTTACCTTGCTCATCACTAATCGTTGCGGTTAATTTGGTATTATTTAATTTTATGGGTGGCAAATTAATTTCAAGTGGTGAAAATTGTGCGGTCAAATTTTTTTGACCGATCCACTGTTCCGCATATTTTTTTACTGCATTTTTTCCGATTAATTGCATCAATTGTAAATTCAAATAACCTTGATCTGCATTCACCACTAATTCACTTTCATGAATTAATAATCGTTCTTGCACTGCCAATGCGGTTGCCAGCATGGCTGCAATTGCGGTAATAAACAATGCACTCACCAATGCGCCACCCCTACGATATCGCATGCACACCTCGCGCTGGAACGGGAAAAACACCTTGAATAACCGTACCATTATTAAAATGAATCACCAACAAAACCACTTTGGGCAAGGGTGATGGGTTTTCTATTTTCATATTCGATCCCACTGCAGGCGGCCAAATGGATGAAGTATTTCCATCATCCGCAATAAACTGCCATGACGCTGTTTTAATACCGCTCAATAATACCTGTGATGCTGGATTGGCTTTCGGCGGTTGATCTAGCACATCCCATGTCAAACGCACTAAATCACTTCCTGAAAAAGTATATCCAACACGCTGCATATCACTTTGTCGCGCTGCATCCAATGGATTAGACAATCCTGTTTTCGTAAAATCAATTTCATCTACACCAGACGCGATAAATGCAGGCTCTTTCGCACCATCCTCATTACGAATAGGTCGATTAATCATTTGTGAAATATCACGACGTAATAAAGTAAATGCAATTTGTTCTTGTGATAATTGTTGATCTGATTTATTTAATTCACGATGCGCACGAATCATGGATTGCAAACTGATCGCTGCCAAAATTCCCACAATGGCAAAAATAAATAACGCCACTATAATTTCAATTAAAGTAAAGCCATTATTTTTTTTCAACAATACCCCGTCACTGAATTAATGGAAACACGATGTAAACTAACAACGACCATTACTTGTGTCACATTATCTTTTTTCATTGTAGTGGCTTGCCAGTGCCATTCTTTTCCCATCGCTGACATATCACCTGATAATGCCGTTTGGTTATGAGATAGTTGCACCAAACCCATTTGTATTTGCGATAGCACATTCATGGCAACATAATGGGCGATTGTTGTGTTTCGCACGTGAATGGTTGCGCGAATACTGTCATTCGTTGCACGCACGGTTGCTGCTAAGGCAATCGCAATAATCATCAATGCAATCAGCACTTCAATTAAAGTAAACCCTACTTTATTTTTTTTCATCTCTCACTCTATGAAGCACAGTGATCCCATTATTTTTGACGATCATATTATACTGATGCGATTCACCCTTTAAATTCAGCGAAAATGGCGTTACAAAACCACTGGGCAAAAACAAAATAGTTGGTTTTCCATGTGTTTTTATCGCTGAGTCTGTTGAAGCGTGATATCCCGCGATTGAATTTATTTTCACGATAAAAACAGATTGAAATGCATGTGTGTTCGATAGCACATCGTTTTGTATATTTTCCCATTGGTTCGATTCGAATTGATAAAACTGATAACCGTTTTCAGTAATACCTAAACCCACTATACTGGGCGTTAAAATAGCTTGCTGTTGCGCAACGGTAATCACACGCGCAAATTGTTGCGCAATGATTTTTTCACGACGTCCGCGACCAAATTGACCAAAAGCCAATACCGCTACTGAGGTAATAATCGCAATAATTAATAGAACAACAAGAATTTCGATGAGGGTGAAGCCAGGAGAAGCGGGAGTGGGAGTGTGAACGGGAAAATTGGAAATGCGTTTTAATACTCTATTTTTTTTTTCCACTCCCACTCCCACTATTTACTCATTGCTATCCCAATTCCCAATCACATTTTTCTTACCATCACCACTGCCAGAACCATCAGACCAAATATCAACACTGCCATGTTTGCCTGGATGTAAATAATGATATTCTTTTTGCCAAGGATCGACTGGCATTTTATGTAAATAACCACCTCGCGCCCAATTTTGTGGCACAGGTGAAGAACTGGGTTTTTTAACCAATGCTTTTATTCCCTGATCAGTTGAGGGATAAAATCCATTATCTAATTTATATAATTCCAACGCGCTTTGAATATTGCGAATATCTTGTCTTGCAGCCACCTCGCGCGCTTGCTCGGGACGTTGCAAAATACGGGGGACAATAATGGCTGCTAAAATAGCAAGAATAACGACAACAACCATGACTTCAATAAGGGTGAAACCGCGGGATTTTTTATTCATATTACGACACCTGATCCAATGCAAAAATCGGCAACATAATTGCCAAAACAATGTATAACACAATACCACCCATCACCAAAATCATCAAAGGTTCAAACAATGTCAACGCGGTTTGAATTAATCCTTCGACATCTTTTTCCAAATAACTCGCGCCCTTTTCTAACATTAAATCTAGCTGACCACTTGATTCACCGCTCGACACCAAATGCACAAACATCGGCGCAAAACAGCCTGTTTTTTGCAATGCCACACTGATTGAAGCACCTTCACGCACTTGAGTAATGGCCTGTTCAATTTTTTCAGACATGGGTAATGGTTTTACCAGCGCAACCGAAGCATGCATTGCATCCAATACCGGCACCGCCGCAGCATTTAAAATACCAAGCGTTCTACCAAATCGTGCACCATTGATGGTTTTAATCGCTCGACCAATGACAGGAATCTTTAACATCAATACATGCACTTTTCTGCGGAAATTTTTGCGTTTAAGTGCGCGCGTCCACAAAAAAATAAAAATAATAATGAAGCCCAACACATACAATCCAAAATGTGCCACAAAATTACTGATCGCAATTAATATTTCTGTCGACAAGGGCAACACCTGATTCGTTTGATTAAATACCGCGATGATTTTAGGCACGACATAAATTAATAAAAATACAACGATGGACAATGACACGCTCGTCATCATGATGGGATAAACCAGTGCTTGTTTTACTTTTTGCCGAATATAATGCTGTTTTTCTGTGTACTCAGCGAGCTGATCTAGCACTTGTCCTAATTTTCCGCTGCGTTCACCCGCCGCAACCGTTGTTTGATACAACACGGGAAATGCCGCCGGAAAATCCATCATGCCATCTGCCAATGCATACCCTTCTAATACTTTTGCGCGCACACCCAACAATATTTCTTTGACAGATTGTTTTTCAGTTTGTTCTGACACCGCTGTTAACATTTCATCAACGGGAATGCCGGCTTGCAACAACGTTGCCATTTGTCGTGTAATGAGCGATAAATCTGCCGCCGATAATTTTCGCGCGCCAAAACGAAATTCTGTTTTTACAGAACCTGAAATCACATCCACTGAAACGGGTGTCAATTGTTTGTCACGCAATTGTTGCCGCACACCCCGCGCAGAATCGTCTTCAGCAACCCCTTTAACGCGTTTGCCGTTTTTGTCTAATGCAATGTATTGAAATGCGGTCATGTCTTATCTCAATCCTCCGCTGTCACACGTAACACTTCTTCCAACGTTGTTTCGCCTGACAATACTTTTCGAAAACCATCGTGTCGCATATTTTTTGAAAATTGTCGTGCGTGATGTTCCATATTCGCTTCGCTTTCATTCGCATGAATCATCGCTTGCAATTTTTCATCAATTTGAATCACTTCATAAATTCCCGTGCGTCCGTGGAAACCCGTGTTGCCACAGTGTTCACATCCAACCGGTTTTCCAATGTTAATTTCTGTTTCATTGGCAATTCCTAACAATGTTTTTGCACGTTGATCTGCATTTTCCATGATTTTACAATTGACACACAACACTCGCACCAAACGTTGCGCAGCAACACCGATAATCGTTGATGATAATAAAAACGGTTCCGCCCCCATATCACGCAAACGGGTAATGGCGCCAATCGCACTATTCGTGTGTAACGTTGATAATACTAAATGTCCCGTTAAACTCGCTTGAATTGCCATCTCAACCGTTTCTAAATCACGAATTTCTCCAACCATCACAATATCTGGATCTTGCCGCAAAATCGCACGCAATCCACGCGCAAAGGTCATCCCAATTTTTGGATTCACTTGTGTTTGTCCAATACCCGTTAAGTAATATTCAATCGGATCTTCAACCGTTAAAATATTTCGTGTGGCATTATTCAGCGAATTTAATGCACCATATAACGTTGTTGTTTTTCCCGATCCCGTTGGACCGGTCACTAATAAAATGCCGTGCGGACGCGAAATTAATGTTTGCATCGCTTGCAATGTTTCAGCTGACATTCCCAATCGTGTTAAATCCAGCGGGGCTGATTCTTTGTCTAACAAACGCAACACAATGCGTTCGCCATGATAAGTGGGAATGGTTGACACACGCACATCAACTGCACGTCCTGCAATGCGCAGTGAAATGCGTCCATCTTGCGGTAATCGTTTTTCAGCAATATCTAATTTCGCCATTACTTTCACGCGCGATGTTAACAAAGGCGCGAGTGCGCGCGGCGGCTCTAACACTTCACGCAACACACCATCAATGCGAAACCGAATAACCAATCGCTCATCAAAAGTTTCAAAATGAATATCCGAAGCGGATAATTTAATCGCTTGTGTGAGCACCGCATTAATTAATCGAATAACGGGTGCATCATCTTCCGTATCTAATAAATCAGCCGTTTTAGGCAATGCCGCAATCATCGATTGCAAATCTAAATCCTCTTCAATATCCGTAATCGCAGCCATCGCAGAACTGGTTGTGGTTTCGTAAGCAGTTGCTAATAATTTTTCAAAATCATTTTGCGTGACCGGAATTAAATGCAACGGCTTTTCAAAATAACGTCGCAACTCAACCAATGTTTCTGAATTCACGGTTGGCAAATAACACACTGTCATTAATTCTTTTGTTTCCGATTGCAGAAAAACACCATTGCGTTTGGCAAAATGAAATGACAAACGTCGCGATTTTATTTTGATAGTGGTTTCAGGATGATGTGATTTCAATGCGCTGCTTCCGTACTGGTTGGCATCGGTAGATGATAAGTGGGCAGCGGTTGTGGCAGCGTAACATGATTGGAACCTAATTTCGGCAACATCGGCAGATGATCCATTTTTGCAATTTGCTCCGTACGCAATTCAATTTGTTCTTGCCGCGCGTAATCATACCGATTCATTGTTTGCACATTCGCCATTTTTTTCGACATAATCACGGGGCGAATAAACACTAATAAATTTTTCTTGGTCATAATATGTGTGTCATAACGAAACAGATGACCGATAATCGGTAAGCTGCCTAAAATAGGGATGCCTTCTCTTGTTTTATCTTGCTCATTACTCATCAATCCACCGAGCACTAACACTTCACCACTTTTCACCAATACATCGGTTTTAATTTTACTGGTATTCAAAGTAGGATTTTGATCATCGCTATTATTACTGTTATTGCTATTATTACTGTTATTGCTATCAGTACTGGGCGCAACCGTATCGTCTTTTTGTTCGAGCGCTAATCGAATCATATTGTTCGGACTGATGTGCGGCGTCACATCTAAACTCAATGTCACGTCTTGTCGTTCAATCGTATTAAATGGCGTTACCTCATTTTGTGCTGGATTTCCCGTGGTGGTTGCATCCGCACCTTGATAAGAACGATTTGCCAATCCAACATTCTGTCCATCATCAATCGTTGCTTTATTATTATTTAATACAACAACGGATGGCGTTGATAAAATGTCCGATGCACCATTGCTTTTTAATGCATGCAGTAAAGCAATTAAATTACCATCCGGTAAAAATCCAACACCATGATTCGCTTTGATTGAAAAAGTATCCGACGCAAGTAGTGCAGACGATTCCATTGTCATTGTACCTGATGTGTTCGCATCACCATCGGACGTTCCCCACACAATCCCCAATTTATTTAATAAACTTTCATCCACTTTCACAATAATCGCTTCAACCAATACTTCTTGTGGTTTCACATCCAATCGGCGAATCACGCGCAGTAAACTATTCAGTGTTGATTTCGGTGCATGCATAATAATGGCATTGCTATTATCTTCTGCTTGCACAGAAATATTATCGCTGGAATCACTCGATTCACTCGATGAATCACCTGTTTTTGCTTTACCAACACTGGCCGCTTGTGATGCATTGATTCCTTTCGCGACTTTCGCCAACACAGGTGCTAATTTTTTTGCCGACAAATAATTTAACGTAACAACCCGCGTATCATCACCACCCGAGCCTTGTTGATCTAATTCTTGAATTAAATTTTTCATAACCAACTGATTAGCAGAATTGCCGCTAATCAAAATACTGTTGTCATCTTCATCTGCCGCTAACGATGCATTATTTTCGCTTCTTTGATTAACATTGCCAGTTTGTAGTTTGTGAATGACAGACACAATTTTTTTAGCATTCGCATAATGCAGTCGCACTACTGAAATTTGATTGGCATTTTCAGAATCCATTTGATGAATCACTTCAACCAAACGATTAATGTTAGAGGCTGTGCCTGCTAAAATGAGCGAATTCGATGGTAAATAAGCGGAAACACTGCCCGATTGCGACATCAATGGACGCAACACAGGAACCAATTCTGTTGCAGAAACATGATTAACCGGAACAACACGCACAACTACTTCATCACCAAAACCGGGTTGTAGCGGTGTTGCAATTTGTCTCGACAAAGCATTACCATCCATCGCGGGAACAATTTTGATAATATTACCGGATGGAATCGCCACATATTGCAATAACTGCAGCATCGATAAAAACACTTGATACAACTCATCTGAGCTCATCGGTTTTTGAGAAACCAGCGTAACGGTGCCACGCACGCGCGGATCAACAATAAAATTTTTGCCTGTCAAAATTGAAATGGTTTGAATGACAGCGCGAATATCCGCGTTTTTCAAATTCCAAACTTGTTCACCAGATGTCGCCACAGGAGCTGATTGGATGGGTGGAGGTGTGGGTGGTTGCGGAGCGGCAAGCACGCTGACCGTCATTGCGACGAGCACGCACATGACCCTCTGTGTTAATCGCCGTAACGACATGATTATCCCTACCTACCAACTAAAAATCCCCCTTAATATTACCATGCGATCCCCGTTTCTGAAAAATAAGTTTTGTGATGGCTTTTGCGATCTGCCAAGTATCTTTTCCAGAGCGATAATGGCTCGCCCTGGCATTTGTTGGATAGCAAGATTGAATATCAACATAATGAATCGGCAATTTCTCAGATACTGCACTAATTAAGATTTCCGCCTCAAAAGCAAAACGATTCGATTTCAGCGGATTGGCGAGATATTTTTGCAGAAACTGGCCGGGGTAATAGCGATAGCCTGATTGTGTATCAAACAAACGTTTTCGCGCTGCCAGCGAGATAAAAAAATCCGCCATTTTATTCGCCAATAAACGTACCCTCGGCGCATTTTTTACATTGATTCTTCGGGCGCCAATGATTAAACCTGTTGGTGTTTGCTGTACCACGCTCAAGAATCGCGGAAGGTCATCCGGATTGTGCTGACCATCTGCATCCAATGCAATCACGCCATCATAACCACGCTCAATTGCCAACTGAAATCCTTTCAACAGCGTAGCGCCTTTACCCATATTCATTGTGTTTGAGAATACTTCAGCATTGGTATTTTTCACAATCGAGAGTGTTGCATCACTCGAGCCATCATCAATCACCATGACATGGCTCGTGTATGACAAACAACGATTTACAATGTGTTTAATTGTTTTTTGTTCGTTGTAAGCTGGAATTAACACTGCAATTTTTGGAAAATCATTCATGGTAGGCATTCAACTCATTTTCTAATTGCGATTGATACTGACCCAGCGTCGCCAACTGATTTAATTTCGCACGATGCAATAAAACAGTTTGTGCTGCTTTTTTATTTTCAGATTTTCCACGCCATTTTTCCATGCAAGGCTCTTGCAGCGCACGCGCGTATGAAAAACTTAAATGCCAAGGCAAGTTACCCATTGCATTCATCGCTTGCAAATGTTGTGTTGCTTGCAAAGGTGTTTGTCCGCCAGATAAAAAGTTAATGGAAGGCACCGCTGCAGGCACGGTACGTTTTAAAACACGCATGGTAGCGACCGCCACTTCCGCGACTGTGGATTGCTGCGGGCATTTTTTTCCCGCAATCACCATGCTCGGTTTTAAAATAATATATTCTAAAATAACACCATATTTGCGCAGCGCTTTAAATACTGTTGATAATACTTTTTCAGATGTTTTTTCGCATTGTTCCAGTGTGTGCGCACCATCAATTAAAATTTCTGGCTCAACAATCGGAACCATTCCATTGTCTTGACAAATTTGTGCGTAACGCGCCAAACAAATTGCGTTAAATGAATTCACTGCTTTTGAAGGAGTATTGTCACTCACCATATAAACCGCGCGCCATTTTGCAAAACGCGCGCCTTGTGTTTTATATTTTTGCAAACGTTCGCTCAAACCATCTAATCCTTGCGTCACTGATTCTGGATTTTGCAAACTCCATGCAACCAGCCCTTTATCTACTTTAATTCCAGGAACAATATGGCGATCTTGTAATAATTTTGCAAACGGTGTTCCATCCAACGCGGTTTGGTTTAATGTTTCTTCAAATAAAATCACGCCACTTAAATAATCATTGATATTGTGCGCTGATAATAATAAATCGCGATACGCGCGACGCGTATCAATGGTGGATTCTACACCAACGGCTTGCAATCTTTTTGTGATGGTCGCAACACTCTCATCTGCTGCTAACAATCCTTTTCCGCGCGCGGACATTTGCGCAATTGTCGCTTGTAGCTCTTTACTGTTATCCATTACCCCCTCCTCTTGTGGAATTTTCGATGGAAAATCATATCACAGGAATGAATATTGTCTGGACTTTTTTTAAAAAAAAGTTAAACTGCGGGGAATTTAATTTTTCAGGGAGAGTAAAATGAAACCAGAATCTACCGCGCACCATGGTGATGAATGCGATTGTGGATGCAGAAATGCGAAAAACCCAAAGAGTGCTTCCGAACTTTTTTCGGAAGACAGCGTCGAAATAGAACGCAGCATCGCCGCACAAAAAAGAATGGAAGTTCTTAAAAAACAAACTGACGGAATGTGGTCACACCCATTCCCAGAAGCTGATGAGCCTATCAATACACACAATTATTTCGATACATCAGCTGCCATTTTTCGCCTTTCTCAAAAAAACAAACCGAATAACTTCGATCCAGCGACAGAAGAAAGAGAAAGAAAAAAAAACGCACCTCAATCAAAATTATAACAACGAGAAAAATACGTTATCCGCTCTTTAACAAAAACACCAGCAGCGCAATAAAAACAATTAATCCCAGCGCCAAAATGCCCATCGAGAAAAAACTTTTTTCTAAGTTTTCCTTGCTGAACAGCTGTGGATTACCGCGAATCATGCGATAGGCGAACCAAACAAGCGCTACGGCTGCGATTAAATATAAAATTTGTGTCCAAGGCATAAATGAGTTATCCGTTATCAATGAGAGTGGAAGTGGAATATTTTCTCACACCCACACTACAACACCTCTCCCACCACCACAATCTTCATCGCATTCGACCCGCCGCTGCGACCCATGTGATCGCCCTTTGTTAAAATCACGCGATCATTTTTTTGCAACACATTATTTTTTTCCATTAAATGAATTGCGGCAACATTCACTTCATCACGCGTATATTTTGTTGAATCAAAATAAATCGGGTAAACGCCACGATACAAAGTCATTTTTCCAAGCGATCTTGTAAAACGACTCAACCCATAAATCGGCAAACCCGTTCGAATACGCGACATCCACAATGGTGTTGCGCCCGATTCCGTTAATGCAACCACGGCGCGCACATCAAAATGATTCGCTGTATACATCGTCGCCATCGCAATCGCTTCATCGATACGCGTGAAGTGACATTCAACACGATGTCTGGATTGCTGCGTTTTAGGCTGTTTTTCAACGGTGCGACAAATACGATCCATCGAAATAATGGTTTCAATCGGGAACTGCCCTGTCGCCGTTTCAGCAGAACACATCACGCAATCCACATTATCCAAAACAGCATTGGCAACATCAGACACTTCCGCGCGCGTGGGCACGGGATTATGAATCATCGACTCCATCATTTGCGTTGCAATAATCACTGGTTTATCTAATGTGCGCGCACGTTGAATAATATGTTTTTGTACCATCGGTACTTCCGCATCACCAATTTCCACAGCCAAATCACCGCGCGCCACCATCACGCCATCACTGGCTAAGATAATGTCATCAATATTATCGACTGCTTCAACACGCTCAATTTTGGAAATAATTCCACACTTTCCTTTTTCTTTTTCAATTAATTCACGCGCTTCATTCACATCGGTTGCGTTTCTTGGAAAAGACAATGCGATATAATCCACACTCATTTTCACGGCAAATTTTAAGTCTTCTAAATCTTTTTCCGTTAATGCTTTTGCGGATAATCCACCCCCTTTTTTATTGATTCCTTTGTGATTAGATAATTCTCCGCCCTGCACCACAACACAGATCACGCGCGGACCTTCTACTTTTTCAACACACAATGTAATGAGTCCATCGTTTAATAATAAGATATCATCGGGCACTAAATCTTGTGGTAATGTTTTATAATCTATTCCCACTGCTTTTCCTGTTCCTGCAGAAGAATCCATCGCGGCATCTAAAATAAATTGACTACCCGGTTCTAAATTTATTTTTCCGTCGGTAAATTTTGCGATACGAATTTTGGGCCCTTGCAAATCCCCCAAAATACCAATCACGCGATTTAATTTTTTGGCAGCTTCACGCACCAACTCAATTCTTTTTTGATGATCAAGGTGCGTGCCATGTGAAAAATTTAATCGCACACAATTCACACCCACCTGAATTAATCGCGTCATGGCATCGAGAGTATCCGTTGCGGGTCCTAGTGTGGCTAAAATTTTTGTGCGTCGTTCAAAGTGATTTTGTTCGGATAACATAATTTTCTTCTACTGTTAAATTAAATAATTTCACCAGCCTACAAAGGTTTCAAAAAGTACTCCCGAGGACTTCCACACCTGGCAATTTTTTTCCTTCCATTAATTCCAAAAACGCACCACCGCCGGTTGATAAATAAGAAATTTTATCAGCAACGTAAAATTGCGAAATCGCAGCTAAAGTATCGCCCCCACCGGCGATGGAAAATGCGTGAGAATGCGCAATCGCTTCTGCTAATGCTTTTGTGCCTTGTGAAAACTCTGGAAATTCAAATACGCCAATAGGGCCGTTCCACACAATGGTTTTTGCATCATGCATGATTTTCGCATAACTCGCTGCGGTTTTTGGGCCAACATCTAAAATCATTTCATCTGGATTAATATCATGAATTGATTTTACCATGGCTTTTTCATCAACAGAAAAATTTTTCGCAACCGCAACATCAATGGGTAATGGAATAAAAACATTTTTTTCACGCGCTTTTGTTAATAATTTTTTAGCGGGAATGATCCAATCATTTTCAATTAATGATTTTCCAACGGAAATATTGTCGGCAGCCAAAAAAGTATTCGCGATGCCACCACCAACAATTAATACATTCACTTTATCCAGTAACGCATCGAGTACTTCCATTTTTGTTGAAACTTTTGATCCGCCAATAATCGCCACAACTGGTTTTTCAGGATGCGTTAACGCTTTTGATAATGCGGTTAATTCAGCGTCCAATAATAATCCCGCGCATTTTTGTTTTGCGAATTGTGCAACACCCGTGGTAGAGCTTTCTGCACGATGCGCTGTTGCAAATGCATCCATCACAAACACATCGCACAAGGCGGCCATTTTTTTTGACAGCATTTCATCACATTTTTTTTCACCCACTAAAAAACGCACATTTTCGCATAAAACAACTTCACCGAGTTTAATGTCAAAACCATTTATCCAATCGGGAATAAAACGCACGGGTTTTTTTAATAATTCGGATAATTTTTTTGCGATTATGGCTAATGAAAATTCCTGCGCCCACTCTTCCGGGCGGGCTTCTATTGGTCTCCCCAAATGCGACATCAATATCACCGCTGCATTTTGTTTTAAAGCATATTCAATCGTAGGAAGGGCTGCACGCAAACGCGTGTCATCTACCATTTTTCCATCTTGCATCGGCACATTAAAATCTTCGCGAATTAACACGCGCTGATTTTTTAAATTAATGTCAGATAGTTTGAGATAATTTATCATGCCATCGCCCATGCAGTATCCAACATGCGATTCGAAAATCCCCACTCATTGTCATACCACGAAACCACTTTCACTAAATTACCAATCACGCGTGTTTCTAATGCATCAACAGTTGATGATGCGGTAGAATGATTAAAATCGACTGAAACCAGTGGCAACTCGCAATAATTTAAAATATTTTTTAATTCACCGTTTGATGCGGTGCGCAACACCTCATTCACCGCTTTCACGGATACCGGACTTGAAGCTTCAAATGTTAAATCAACGAGCGAAACATTCGCAGTTGGCACACGCACAGCGTAGCCATCTAATTTTCCTGCTAATGCGGGCAATACCAAACCCACTGCTGCCGCAGCTCCTGTTTTAGTTGGAATGATTGATAATGCCGCTGCACGCGCACGACGCAAATCAGAATGGGATGCGTCATTTAATCGCTGATCGGATGTATAAGAATGTACCGTTGTCATCAAACCACATTTCACACCAAACGCTTCGTGCAATGGTTTTACCAAAGGGGCTAAGCAATTGGTTGTGCACGATGCATTTGAAACAATCACATCAGATGATCTTAATGTGTGATGATTCACACCATACACAATCGTCGGTAAATCATTTCCCGCCGGCGCTGAAATTAACACTTTTTTGGCACCCGCTTGCAAATGCGCCGATGCTTTTTCACGACTCGTAAAAAATCCCGTTGATTCCAGCACAATATCAACGTTTAATTTCCCCCACGGAATCAATGCTGGATTTTTTTCAGAAAAAAATTGCACGTGATCTTTGTCGATCACTAACTCAGCACCTGAAACAGAAACATCTTTTGGAAAACGGCCATGCACAGAATCATATTTCAACAAATGCGCGTGCGTCGCCAAATCACTTAAATCATTCACCGCGACCAATTGCATGCGGTCACGAAAACCCGATTCATATAATGCACGCGTGATGTTGCGCCCAATGCGACCGAAACCGTTGATGGCGATTTTGAGTGTCATGTGTGTTTTTCCTCGTTATTCGTTATCAAAAAATTCTTATTGCAAATCATACAATCTCAATTATCTTGCGTTTCACATTTTCAATCGTAAACCCATACTCCAGCCAAATATCTTTTTCCGGCGCTGATGCACCAAATGTTTTAATACCCAAGATTGCGCCATCGCTACCAACAAATTGATACCAATAATCGGGCGCGCCTGCCTCGATGGCTAAACGCGCGCGAATTTTTTCAGGTAAAACATGTTCACGATACGCTGCATCTTGCGCCTTGAAACGTTCACAGCACGGCATCGATACCACGCGCACAAAAATATTTTCTTTTTCTAATGCTTTTGCGGCAGAAACGGCTAATTGCACTTCTGAACCCGTTGCAATAATAATCGCATTTATTTTCTGATGACTGATACCGGATAACTGATAACTGATATATCCTCCGCGCGCAATGTCACACACCTGTTCCGCAGTATGCTGTTGCTGCGATACATTTTGTCGCGTTAATAATAATGCGCTTGGGCCAGCGTGTACCAACACTTGTTGCCATGCCACAGCCGTTTCAACAAAATCCGCTGGACGCCACACTTCAAAATGCGGTGTCATGCGCAGCATCGCAATATGTTCAATCGGCTGGTGTGTTGGACCATCTTCACCCAAACCAATTGAATCATGTGAATAAACATAAATGACTTTTTGATGCATGATAGCAGACATACGCACAGCGTTTCTCGCATAATCCGCAAACACTAAAAATGTGCCGCCGAAGGGGATAATGCCGCCATGCAGTGCCAATCCATTCATAATGGAAGACATGCCGAATTCACGCACACCGTAATGAATATAATTGCCCGCGGGATTTTCTTTTGAAAAAATATTCGCTAATTTTGTTTTGGTATTATTCGATTCCGTTAAATCAGCCGATCCACCCATCAATTCCGGTAAAAATTGCGAATATGCTTCAATACACGCTTGCGACATCTTGCGTGTTGCCATGGGTTTTTCTTCTTGCAGCACTGTGTGAATAAACGCATCACTTTCAATTTCAAATTCAGGAGGAATCAATCTCATCATGCGACGTAAAAATTCCGCGGCTTTTTGTGGAAATTTTTTCTGATAAATGGAAAATTTTTCTGTCCACGCTGCTTCTTTTTCAGTGCCGGATTTTTTTGCATCCCACGCCGCATAAATTTCCGCGGGAATGGAAAATGGTGCATCATTCCATCCCAAATTTTTTTTCGCCAATATCGCTTCTGCTTCACCCAAAGGTGAACCATGTGTTTTTTCAGAGCCCGCTAAATTCGGCGCGCCATAACCAATTTTTGTTTTACAACAAATAATGGTAGGACGCATCACATCAGCGCGCGCTGCTAAAATCGCTTGTTTTACGGCATTTTCATCATGTCCATCGACATGTGCAATCACCTGCCAGTGATAGGCGTTAAATCTTTCGACGGTATTATCGGTAAACCAACCAGACACATCACCGTCAATGGAAATCCCGTTATCATCGTAAAAAACAATTAATTTTCCCAAACCCAGCGTGCCCGCGAGTGAGCATACTTCGTGCGAAATGCCTTCCATCAAACAACCATCCCCCACAAAAACATACGTGTAATGGTCAACGAGGTCGTGATTTTCTTGATTAAATTCTGCGGCCAGCTGTTTTTCGGCAATCGCCATGCCCACCGCCATTGCCAAGCCTTGCCCTAATGGTCCCGCCGTGGATTCAACACCCGGTGTCAAACCATATTCAGGATGCCCGGGCGTCTTAGAATGCAATTGACGAAATTGTTTTAAATCATCGATCGATAAATCGTAGCCGGTTAAATGCAGTAACGCATATTGCAGCATACAACCATGACCGTTGGATAAAACAAACCGATCACGATTAAACCAGTGTGGATTCACTGGATTATGCGATAAAAAATCTCGCCACAATACGGTCGCGATATCTGCCATTCCCATCGGCATGCCAGGATGTCCGGAATGGGCTTTTTCAACAGCATCAATTGCTAATGCGCGAATAGCGTTGGCGAGTGTTTTGTGTGGTAACATGAAAGTCCTTCACTAGTGATCGGGGATCAGAGATCGGTTTACTGATAACAGATACCTGATAACTTAATAACTTATCGCGCGCAGTATATCCCGAAAAGATAGCTTCACAAAATAAATTCAGATGTTATCATGATCTCTTTTAAATCATCTGGATAATTTGGATATGTGCGGAATTGTAGGCGCCATTGCTGAACGTCAAATCGAGGCGATTTTATTAGAAGGATTAAAGCGACTCGAATATCGTGGATATGATTCTGCTGGCATTGCTATTTTAGATCAGCACACTAACGACATTCAACTCAAGCGTGTACACGGAAAAGTCGCCGTGCTTGAAAAAGCACTGAATGACAAACCATTAACAGGAAAAACTGGCATTGCTCATACGCGCTGGGCGACACATGGAAAACCCACTGAGATTAATGCACATCCGCATACCTCGCAAAATGAAATTGCCATTGTACATAATGGCATTATTGAAAATCATCGTGAATTGCGCGCGGAGTTAATTCATCACAATTATATTTTTGAATCCGAAACAGACACCGAAGTCGTCGCACACTTATTACATCTTCATTTCACACAAAAAAACGATATGATGTTGGCCGTGCAAGAAACAGCGAAAATGCTGAAAGGTGCTTTTTCAATGTGCATTTTATCCAGCAAAGATCCGCATAAATTATATGCCATACGTTCCAACAGCCCGATTGTGATTGGCTTAGGCATCGGCGAAACTTTTTTTGCATCCGATCCGCTGGCGTTATTACCAGTCACACAAAAATTTATTTTTTTAGAAGAAGGCGATGTTGCGGCGATTTCTCGTACTGGCGTCGAAATTAAAAATGCCGCAGGTGAAAATGTTGTACGTGACATTCAAGAATGCACATCGGAAAATGATGTTATCAACAAAGGTCCGTTTCGTCATTACATGTTAAAAGAAATTCATGAACAACCAGAAGCCATTGCGGAAACACTGCGCTACAGCTTAACGCAAGACAATCAACTGACGAATATTTTTGGAGGCAATAACAATACTATTTTATCCAACATAAAACGCGTACAGATTATTGCATGCGGTACGAGTTATCATGCAGGATTAGTCGCACGTTATTGGATAGAGTCCATTGCAAAAATTCCTACCACCGTTGATGTTGCGAGTGAATTTCGTTATCGCGATAGTGTTATAGAACCAGATACATTATTTGTTGCGATTTCACAATCCGGTGAAACAGCGGACACACTTGCTGCAGTATGTCATGCAAAAACAGTAGGCTGCAAAACAATTTTGGCTATTTGCAACACCGCACAAAGTAGTTTGGCGCGCGAATCTGATTTATTATTTCTCACGCGTTCAGGAAAAGAAGTGGGTGTAGCAGCAACCAAAACATTTACCGCACAATTAACAGCGCTCGCCTTATTAACATTAACGCTCGCGCAACAACACGGCATTTCTGACACTATTATTAACACGCATCTTAATGCATTAATTGCTTTGCCAGCTTTAATAAAAGAATTATTGAAATTAGATACTGCAATTCAAACGGTCTCAAAACAATTCAAATCAAAAGAGCACGCTTTATTTATCGCACGCGGCGAACAATATCCGATCGCTGCAGAAGGTGCATTAAAATTAAAAGAAATCTCTTATGTGCACGCAGAAAGTTATCCTGCCGGTGAATTAAAACACGGGCCAATTGCGTTGATTGATGAAGCAATGCCTGTGATTGTATTAGCACCGCACGATCGATTATTTGAAAAATTGGCATCCAACATTCAAGAAACTCAAGCACGCGGCGCGCAGGTATTTGTGTTATCCAATGAACCTGCCGAATTTTTTGGAAAAAATATTACTCACATTGCAATGCCAACCATGCCCGATTTTATTGCACCGATTGCGTACACTATTCCGCTGCAATTATTGGCGTATCATATTGCGGTGTTAAAAGGCACTGACGTTGATCAGCCAAGAAATTTGGCTAAGTCAGTGACGGTGGAGTAGGAGCAGAAGTAGTGCGCAACTTCTCTCTCATCGCGTCATTCACATACTTATTAAGAAAACCCTTTTGAGAAAATACTGATACTAGCCGAGCAAAAAAATCAGGGCCATGGGTTGTGCTCTGCTGAGGCACGCGCCTTAGATCATTTGCTTTCGAGTTTGCTCGCATAAAACATCTACCGTATTTGAATAAGCTGTGATCATTCTATGGATATTTCAATTGATCGCAAGCATTCAATAAAAATTAATTTTGTCTTAATGTGTTTTATTTATTTTGGATGGAAATATACGGTATTGATCAATTTTAATTATTAAACATAATTAAAAATCTCACATCAAATAATCCGAGCAAATCAATGCCACTTGATAACAAAACTATTTGTATATACAATTGTAATTATTCTTTTGAGTGGGATGAAAATAAACGACTCAGTAATTTGGAAAAACATAACCTCGATTTTTTTGATGCGCATGAACTGTGGGATTCATCCATGCTCATTGCGGACGACCAAAGAAAAGCCAATACTCGAGAGATTACGCATTATGAAAAAAATATCAAGGACAAAAAATAAAATGGCAGCGCACACAAAAAAACAGTTGGAGAGCGGAAAGCATCACAGCAAAACTGATTTTGCAAAAATAGATGCGTTGTCAGATCGTGAAATTGATTATTCGGATATTCCAGAATTAAACGATACATTTTGGACAAAAGCAACAGTGATCGATCATCTCAAAAAGCCAATCTCGCTGCGCGTTGACATTGATGTACTAACTTGGTTTAAACATCAAGACGGCCGCTATCAAAAATTAATGAACTATGTATTGCGTCAATATATGAATGCACATCGACGACATCGGTAATATCAATGCGCCTCATCCCAATTATCACCCACACCAATGGCAATTTCTAACGGCACATCGATTTTCATCGCATTTTCCATGCACTGCTTTATCACATCACACATTTCAGGTACGTGATTTTTATCCACTTCGAAAATCAGTTCATCGTGGACTTGCATAATCATTGTCATGGGCAAAGGCTTACGCGAAAAGCGATCTGCTTCGTTAAATGTTCGCTCGTAATCCTCATTGACTAACGTGTCAACTCCGGTTACTCGCTCACATTTGCCTCGCATCTCATCTTTTGGCGTAAGCCCTTTATTAATTTTTTCATTAATACAAATCATCGCCAATTTTATAATATCCGCAGCCGTGCCTTGCAGTGGCGCATTAATAGCTGCTCGTTCTGCCGCCATTTTTCGCATTTTATTGGACGCATGAATATCTGGAACAAATAATCGACGACCCGATAGCGTTTCAACATACCCTTTTTTTTCTGCACATTGTCGCGCACTTTCCATATAATTTTTAACGTTGGGATAACGCGTAAAATATACATTCATATATTGTTGTGCTTGATCGCGATCTACACCCAGTTGTTTTGCCAGACCAAATGCGGACATGCCATATAATAATCCGAAATTAATCGCTTTCGCATGACGACGCATATCTGCTGTCACATCATGAATATCGACACCAAATACTTCGGCAGCCGTTGCGGAATGAATATCCTGTTTTTTCTCAAATGCTTTTAACAATCCAGGATCTTTGGATAAATGCGCCATAATACGCAATTCAATTTGCGAATAATCGGCTGACACTATTTTCATATTTTTCGGCGCAATAAAAGCTTGTCGAATTTTTCGGCCTTCTTCGCTGCGAATGGGAATGTTTTGCAAGTTGGGATTATTCGAAGACAATCTGCCGGTGGAGGTCACTGCTTGATTATATGACGTATGCACACGATGCGTTTTGGGATTCACTTGTTCGGGCAATGCATCCGCATACGTTGATTTTAATTTCGATAATTGACGATATTCCACAATATATTTTGGCAATTCATAATCCAGCGCTAATTCTTGCATCACTTCTTCATCCGTGGAAGGTGCGCCCGTTGGCGTTTTTTTAATAACGGGTAATTTTAATTCGTTAAATAAAATTTCCTGCAATTGTTTAGGGGAGCTTAAATTAAATTCTTTTTTGGCTAATTGATAGACGCTATTTTGCAATATGCTCATGCGTTTTTCTAATTCTTTGCTTTGTTTTTTTAATAGTTCACAATCAATGAGCACACCATGAAATTCCATATTGGCCAAAATCGGCATCAACGGCCATTCAATGTCACGTAATACTGTTTCGCAGGATTGTTCTTTTTCAATTTTTGCCATTAACACATGATGCAGTTGTAACGCTATATCCGCATCTTCTGCCGCATAATTTGTCGCAACGGGAATAGCAACATAATCAAAAGTAATTTGTTTCGCGCCTTTTCCGGCAACATCTTCAAATTTAATGGTATTGTGATTTAAATATTTTAAAGCGAGCGTATCCAAATCATGGCGCGAACCGGTGCTATTGAGCACATACGATTCCAATAAAGTATCTTCCATCGCTGCGGTAATTTCTACGTTATAATTTTTTAACATTTTATAATCAAATTTTAAATTCTGACCGATAATAATTTTTTTATGATCTTGCAAAATGGGTTTTAATGCTACTAATACTGTTTCACGTGATAATTGTTTCGCATCTTTATCATGATGCATAAACGGAATATAAACCGCGTCACCCGCTTTAACGCAAAAAGATATTCCTACTAATTCTGCGCGCATGACATCCAGATCAGTGGTTTCGGTATCAAGCGCGAATGATTGTGATTCTTTCAATGTCATTAATAATTCAGAGAATTTTTTTTCAGTTTGAATGCAGGAATAGTGGGAGTGGGAGTGGGAGTGATCGGTATTTAATTCACGCAGCCATTTTGTAAATTCTAGTTGAGAAAATAATTCAATTAATTTTTTGGATTGCTGCGTTGTGATTTTTAAATCTGATAACGTCACATTTAATTTTACATCACAATCAATAGTGACCAATTTTCGAGATAATGCCAAATCGTTTAAATGCGCGCGCAAATTCTCGCCAATTTTTCCTGGTATGTCATCCGCGTGTTTCACAATATGATCGAGTGTTTTATATTTTTCTAACCACATTGCTGCTGTTTTAGGACCGACTTTTGGAATACCGGGAATATTATCAGATGTGTCGCCCATCAACGCGAGATAATCAATCATTTGTTTTGGCGCAACACCAAATTTTTCTTTCACGCCCGCCACATCTAAAACACGGTCACTCATCGTATTAATTAAAGTAATTTTATCATTCACCAATTGCGCCATGTCTTTGTCCATGGTTGAGATCAGTGTTTTTATGCCGTGTTTTTCGGCATAAACAGCAAGCGTGCCAATCACATCATCGGCTTCAACGCCATCTTGAATAATGAGTGGCACACCCATTGCTTTAATCACGTCAAACAACGGCGCGATTTGCACGCGCAATTCATCGGGCATCACCGCACGATTGGCTTTGTATGCTGGAAATAATTGATGACGAACTGTTTTGCCTTTTGGATCAAATACCACCGCAAAATAATCATGTTCATGCGTGTGCATCAATTTTTTGATCATGTTAATCACGCCATACACTGCGCCTGTTGGTGTGCCAGCTGATGTCGTTAATGGTGGCAGTGCATGATAAGCACGAAATAGATAAGATGAGCCATCAATTAAAATGAGTTGTTTTGTATTTTTTGCTATCATTGCTTCATACGTCCATTGCTTTCATTTCATTTATCAACATGCTATAACGAGAACTGAATTTTTAGAAGTTTTTATGGAATGATTGCATGAAAAGATCAGTTTCAACTTTAGCATTACTGTTCACTTCTATCAGTGCTATTCTCGGTTCAGGATGGTTGTTCGCTGCTTATTATGCAGGAAAAATTGCAGGGCCATCCGCGTTGTTAGCGTGGGTCATCGCGGGTTTGTGCATTACTTTCATCGCTTTTGTTTTTGCTGAACTCTCCTCCATGTTTCCCGTAATGGGATCCAGCACGCGTATTCCTCACATGACACATGGCACACTCGTTGGATTTATGTATGGATGGATTATTTGGTTATGTTACGCTTCAATTCCACCTACTGAAGTACAAGCTATTATTCAGTATGCCAGTTTTTATTTTCCACTCTTAACCAACCATAACAGCAGTCTCACGACACAAGGTTATGTTTGCGCTACAGCATTAATGCTGATCATTTGCGTCATCAACGGTTATTCATTACGCTGGCTTTTAAACAGTAATACTGCACTTACTTTTGTGAAAATCATTATTCCAGTCATTATTATTGCTGTTATTTTTGGGCACTATTTTCATCCTGAAAATATTATTCATCCCAATCATGCATCATTTTTTCCAATGGGTATTAAGGGCATGTTAACTGCTATTTCTGCCGGCGGCATGGTGTATGCGTTTAATGGTTTTACGCAAGCAGTGGAATTAGGTGGTGCTGCAAAACATCCGCACAAAAGTTTGCCCATTGCCATTATTGGATCCGTTGCAATCACTTTTTTAATTTATGCTGGTTTGCAAATGGCGTTTTTTACATCAATCAAACCTTTTAATCTGGCGCATGGGTGGCAAAATCTTTTTCTGGAACGCGCAAACAGCCCCCTTGCTGCAATTTTATTTCAAGATAATTTAACGTGGCTTTTACCGATATTGTTTGTTGGTGCTATTGCAGGTCCTTTTGCTGCTTCACTCATTTACATTAATGGTGCCGCACAATCATTACGTAGCAAAAGCATTAACGGCTATTTACCACAATTTTTGCAAATACTCACACCGCAACAAACACCGCTATATGCAATCGGTGTGAATTTTATTTTTGGCATGTTGTTATTTGCACCGCTGCCAGGCTGGGATAAGATGATGGGATTTCTCACTTCTTTAATGACATTCACTTACACTATTGGCCCTATTTGTTTATTGGCCATGCGCGAACAAGCGCCTAATCAACATCGTCCATTTCGTTTGCCATTGGCGAAAACCTGGGGCGTGATTGCTTTTTATCTGTGTACTGTTTTTAGTTATTTCAACGGCTGGGAAATTATTTCTAAATTGAGTGTCGGTGTTTTATCCGGCTTTTTCATATTAATTCTGTATCGCTGCTTTTCAAAAACAGCGAAAAAACCCGCTTTAAATTGGCGTGCATCTATTTGGATTTGGCCTTACATTATCGGTCTCACGTTTATTTCTTACTTGGGTAGTTTTGGTCAAGGAAAAAATATTTTACCATTTGGATGGGATTTACTGGTACTCGCCATTTTTTCACTCGGCATTCTTTATTTAGCAAAACGATTTAAAATGCCAAGCAGTTATACGCTCGCGCATATTGATGAACTAAAACTGGAGAAATTTGTTTAAGGAATTTTGACGTTATGAAAATAGGCATATTCACATCATTCGTTATTGCATTTATTTTTTCAACATCAACCCCTATTTTTGCCGACAACAACAGCGACCCAGATCATCTATCAGCAAAAAAATTATGTTTAAATTCACAAAAATGGGTCGAAGTGGAAGACAAGATAAAAAATCAAAACGATCACAATGTATTTGTTTATAATTGCGAAAACACTTATAGCTGTACGATTACTGTCAATGAAAAAAGCGGAACGCTCACGGCACCCGCACCCAAAACAACCGTCGTTGATAAAGCTAACAAAACAGAGTACTTGCTCAACTACAATCTCACCATGCACGCCAATACTTTTCTCACGGTCATTCTTGAAAAACTGAAACAAGATGCCGTTTCTGAAAAAAAAGTATTTGTTTGTGATCAGAAATCAGATTTGATTGAAAATGATCCGACAATTTGCACCATTTCCAGCAAAAAAGCAACCTGTGCTTATCATTTTGGTGTATCGTTTGGAAAATAATATTAGGATCGCAGCGTTTCAATCGGATCAAGTTGTGATGCACGCCATGCTGGATAAAAACCGGAAAGCATCCCCACTAACACAGACACACCAAATCCCAAAATGATAGGCATGCCATAAAAATAAAATTCCCAATGTGAAAACATTGCCAAAACATAAGAAGTCAAAATACCAAAAAAAACACCTAACGCACCGCCAAAAATGGTCAACATCACGGATTCAATTAAAAACATGCGTAAAATATCGGATTGACATGCGCCAATCGCCATACGAATACCAATCTCTCGTCGACGCTCAACAACGGATACCAGCATAATATTCATCACACCAATACCACCCACCACCAACGAAATACTACCAATGGCAATCAGCAACATTGTGTAGGTTTGCCTTTGCTTTGCAATTAAATCAATTAATTGTTTCGGGCTATTAAAAACAATCTTTTTTGCAGGAAGCATGGTTAACATTGTTTTAGTAATCGCGGCACTGACAGTAGAAATATTCGGATTTTCAGTCAACCTAATTAAAATATTTTCTATTTTCGTATCTTTGCCCAACAAATAAGAAGTTTCAATGGGAACAATAATGCTGCTATTAATATCAGCTGAAATAAATAAATTTTCAGGCCAGGGTTTTAAAATACCCACTATGGTAAAAAGATTTTTACCCACCAGTATTTGATTATACAGTGGATTTGCTCCTGCGCTTTTTATTTTTTTCGCCACTTTTGAACCAATCACACAATAAAAACTTCTTTTATCCAACATAGAAACGAGTCGACCCTGATCGATAACCGTTTTCGCAATCACAGCAAATGTATCGGTTGCACCAATGATTTGTTGCGCTTCCAAATTCACTGCATTAAAAAACATGGGTTGAAAATTGATCGTATAGGGTGCTACCAATTTAATTTCGGTGCTAACAGCCTGTAACGCCGGCACATCTGACAATACGAATTTTTTTGTTTGATCGCTTTTTTTTCCAAAAGAATCATCCCGAATATACAATGACAGCAAGTTCGTACCCAATGATTTGAATTGTGATAACGCATGCGCGGTCGCCAATTGGCTAGATGAAATCAATGCTACCACTGAACCCGTTCCAACTAATACGCCTAAAATAGCAAGAAATGAGCGTAATTTTGCACTCAATAAGTTTAAAATGGCTTCGCGAAATGAAGAGATAAATTCCATATCCGTTATCCGTTATCCGTTATCTGTTATACTACAATCACCCCATCACGAATGTGAATCGCGCGCTGACATTGCGCCGCTAATTCCACGGAATGTGTGATAATCACAACCGTTGTTTTTGTTTCCTGCATTTCTTTTTGCAGTAAATCCATAATTTGCTGACTTGTCACAGTATCCAATGCACCCGTTGGTTCATCTGCTAAGATAATGCTGGGTTTGCCGATCAATGCACGTGCAATGGCCACACGCTGTTGCTGACCTCCTGATAACTCTGACGGAAGGTGAGAAGCATGATTTTCCATGCCAACTGTTTTCAACATAGTCAGCGCGCGCGATTTAATGTCGTGCATGGGAATATTTTCACCATGGCGATACGTTAACGGTAACATCACATTTTCAATTGCTTTTAATTTAGGTAGTAAAAAATATTGTTGAAAAATAAATCCCAAACGAAGATTACGAAGCGCTGATAATTTATCTCCCGTAAATAATGACGTATCAATATCGTCTAAATAATATTTTCCTGAAGTGGGTTTATCGAGCAATCCCAAGATATTCATTGCAGTTGATTTTCCTGAACCTGATGGGCCAACGATAGCAACCAATTCTCCTTTCTGAATAGTAAAATTGATACCACTCAATGCCTGATATTCGGTTTCGCCCATGCGATAGGATTTTTTAACATTCTCAAATTTAATCATCACCGTTCAACTTCTTCCGGCACAACAATTTTGTCACCTTCTTTAACACCACTCACCACCACAATTTGTGTCGGTGTTGTGATACCGGTAATCACCGGCACTGTTTTTGTTTTTCCCTGCGCGTCTAAAATAGTTACCACACTTTTTCCATTGTCATCGGTCACGGCATTGACCGGCAACATAATTCTCGGCGCTGACTCAATATCAATTTCAAATTTGGCTGTCATTCCAACACGAATCGCATCCACAATCTTTTTATCTAAGTTAGGAATTTTTATTTTTACTTGAAAGGTACTGAGTCCACTTTCACTCGAACCTTGATTGGCTTGTGAAGAAACCGCATCAATAAATCCGTTCAATGTTTGTCCTGGAAAAGCATTACCCGTCACCAATACTTTCATTCCTTTTTTTATTCGATCAATATCCACCTCGCTGACATTAAATGAAGCGCTCAATCCTGACAAATCCCCAATTTGTAATAAAAGCTGGCCATCTTTAACATTACTTCCTTGCAGTAATTTTCCCGATGATCCTGAACCAGGTGATTCACCGCTGTCACTCGAATTTTTTTCAGTTGGGAAAAGGGCAATACCCGAAGCGGGCGCTATGACTTCAACACGGCGAAAACGTCTTTGTAATAATAAATTAACGGCCTTAGTATCAGATAAAGAAAGTGATTCAATATGCTCAGGATCCACATTAGCGGTATACAATACTTTTTGTAATTGAAATTTTGATTGCAAAAAATCCAAAGCAGAATCTTCTAGTGTTGTTTTTGTACTCGCATACTCATTTTGTGAAACCACACCTGCATTATACAATGCCTGCTCAGCTTCAAATGCTTTCTGGTTGGTTGAAAATGTTTGCTTTTTGTGGAGAAAATCATCGACAGATTTTCGGTAATCATCAGACAACTGTTTGGAGTGCAATATCGCCAACACCTGATCTTTAATAACACGCTCACCATAATTAAAATCAATGGAAGTAATATTACCAGCAACGGGTGCATCAACACCAATCGTGCCAATCGGAAATAACGTTCCCGTATAAAATAATTTTTCCACAGGCGACTCCATTTTTGCGACAATCACCTGTGTTTTTGAAATTGCTTTTGATTTCTTTTTATGATCACAGCCTGATAATAAAACACAAAAAAATAAAATGAATACTACTATGTTAATCAATCCATTTTTTTTAATACGCATGGTTTAATACCTAAGTTTAATGTGCCAATAATCCAACAAAGTTCCTAACAATTGCCTGAATGCGGTTACCGAATTAAGATACGTAATTTCAGTGGTAACCAAATTAGTTTGTTGACTCAATAAATCGTCTCGCAAACTATTGACTTCAAATACCGATGATTTTCCATATTTTAATTTCAGTTCTGCATTTTTTAATGAAATGTCTTGCAATGTAATTTGCGCTTGTGCAATTTTAATTTCCTGATATTGATCCCGTATTGAATTCCACTGACTCATTACATTACGCATCAAATCTTCTTTTTGCTGCTCCAAATTCATTTTCGCATTTTCAATCGCAATTTTTGCGCTCACCTCGCCTTGCTTTGATGAAATATTATCGATAGGGATTGATAAATTAAATGCGACCGATGGATTAGTGTCGATATTAGCGATCGGCGAACCCACTCCACTGCGTTGACTACCTTGGGTGACACTGGTCACCATGTTCAATGACCATTTTCTGGCATTTTCTGCCGTAATTAATGCACGTTTGGTAATTTCAAAATTTAACAACGCAGAGAGATAAGCAATATTATTTTTCATCGCGATTTTTTTACAGGTCACTAAATCGGGTAATTTTTTTTCATCCACTACAATGTTACGATCAATGACTAAATTGGCGGATGACACCAAACCCAGTGAAGATAAAAATGCTTCATAAGCGCTGCGAAGCGAATCACCTTGCTCCACCACTTGTAAACGCGTACCTTCCATATTGGCTTCTTGTTGTTGTAAATCACTCCGCGACGTTTTTCCTACTGTTACTTCTAGTTTTGTTTGTTCAATCGCTTTTTGTTGCGTGGCCAATGATTCTTTACTGAGATCCATGCTGTTATATGCTTGAACCAATGAACGATACGCTGAAATAACTGACACAACCGTTGTCATCACACTGTTTTTGAACGTGAGTCGTGCAACCTGCTCGCTGTCCATCGCGTTTAAATAGGGAATTCGGTTAAATTCAAAACCAAAGTTTTGCAATAGCGGTTGCGTCAACGTTAAAACAGTTGAACCCATTCCGCCCAGTAAATTATTGGTATGCGCCAAACTGAATTGGGTTCCTGCCGATGTGGCTAACGTAAAACCACCGGTTGCATTCCACAGTGGGTAAGTTTTATTAACAAACGTGGAAGAAAACGTCAGCGGATTCCAGTTGATTTCATAAGTATGGATTGCCAATTCCAATCCAAATTTATCCAAGATGCGTTGAAGCTCAGCAATTTTAACTGTTGGATTATTTCGTAACGCCAATACAATCGCTTCTCTTAAACTTAATTTTTTAGGACTTTGAGGAACGGCAATGGGTACAGGCAGTTCTTGCAAATCAGACGCCGTTAATTTGTTATAGTCATCTCGATTCGGTGAGTACTGACTGGATTCATCGATCTGCAGTAACCGATGCGCTTCAACAGCATCTCCTTTCGTTTTAGGATTCAGGCGGTGCTGCATGGGAAGAAAAGTAGTGGCTTTGGGCGGCGGAAGGGCTGTCGAAGTTGCTTGCGGCGTTGGTAACGACTCCTCTGCAAATACCACAGAGGCAAGCAACACAAAAGCGCTGGTTAAAAAAATACGCCGCATCACACCGCCTCTTTCCCTGGTATTTCGCAACAAATATCTTTACCAGTGTACGCGAAGACGGTATCTTTTTGAATCCTTTCACCCAGCCGGCGGTATGATGCAGTGAAAATAATTGCCGACGATAAAATTCCTTTTATTACCGATTTCTTCTCTGCGCATGAAGTAGTGTTACTGCCAGGTGAAAGCATCACACACACGCATCTTGAAAGCGCCACTATTTTGTTAACACGCACAGTAACCACGGTAAATGAAGCGTTATTAAAAAATACACCGATAAAATGGGTTGGGACGGTTACAACCGGAACAGATCATATCGACACACCATGGCTTTCAGAAAATAATATAACGCTTGCAACCGCTGCTGGTGCAAACTCAAGCGCGGTCGCTGAATATGTAATGTCTTGTGTTGCTGCATTAATGAAATCAAATTTATTATCAACACAAAACGTCACTGCAGGAATTATTGGGTGTGGGCGCATTGGCAAAATCGTGGCAAGATCATTACAAAAATTGGGCTGCAGTATATTGTGCTACGATCCGTTTTTAACGGAAAAATTAGATTTTAATTTTGTTTCATCATTAACAGAAATTTTCCAACAATCACAATTAATCTCAATTCACACGCCGCTCACAAAAACAGGATTATTTCCCACTTTTCGTATGATCAATAAAAAATTATTATCGAAACTAAAATACAATACGATTTTAATCAATACCGCACGTGGCGCTGTTGTTGACCAACATGATTTATTAAAAATAAATCATTTAATGTTGTGTTGGGATGTATGGGAAAATGAACCAGCAATTTCATTACCCTTGTTGAGCCGTGTTTTTATCGGCACACCCCATATTGCCGGATACACACAAACTGCAAAATATCGCGCAACACAAATGATTTACGAACAAGCGGCTGCTTATTTTGGCTGGAAACCGATAGATTCAATACAAACAATAACGCCGACTGTGTGTGCAAATTACGATCTACTCATATATACAAAACAATTTCGAAACGCTTTTCAGTGTTGTGACACAGAAGAAAAAATAAAAAATACTTTTATTCACGAGCGAAAAATATATCCGTGGAGATAAATTGAGTTAGGTTCTCGCTGGCTGCGGAAGCATAGTCATTTTGGGCGATGGCAATTCTTTTATTTTTTCGGGCTGCATTACTATTTTTTTCTCAGTCACCTTATCTGTAAGATTTTTTATATCTGGTTTGTTCGTCGCATTTTCTTCCACGCCAACGGGTATTTTCGCGACACTGGTTTGCTCAGGAAACTGAATAGGTGCACCTAACCAACGATTGATTGTTTCCAAATCAGCAACACTCAATGTACCCGCAGCCGCTTTCAACGCAACTAAATTATTAATATAAGCGTATTGATCATTGGCATGTTGAAGCTGTGCTTGATATACCGTTGTTAATGCCTTCAACACATCAACCATCGTACGCGTACCTACTTTATAACCCGCTTGCGTTGCTTCCAATGCATTCTGCGCCGAAATAATACTTTGTTTGTCCGCTTTAATTTTGCTGACATTGGATAACACACTCAAAAAACTCGATCGCGCTTGATCAACCACAGTGCGATGTGTTTGTTCGAGCAAACCAGAAGCGGTCACATAGTTATATCGCGCTTGTTGCGTCGATGCGATAACCAATCCACCTTGAATTGGCGCGTAAGTTAAATTCAATCCCACACTTCCTGCATCTTGTGCTGTGTCGGGTGGATTATCCACGGCATGTGTTTCACCAAATTGTCCTTGCACTCCCAACACGGGATAATCACCTGCCGCTGCTTGCTTGATGGCTTCCATCGCAACCAACACATTGTAATTTTGCGCCTTAATTTGATAATTTTGCTTATTCGCCACCTCGACCCATTTATCCACGTTGGCAGGTTTGGGGGTAACCAACGGCAAACGAATTCCTAACCCATTTAATGCGGGATAATATCGATTCGTGATCGCACGTAAATTTTCAAGCTGAATATTCAAATTATTTTGTGCTGCAATTTGTTGCGCCACGGCTTGGTCGTAACTGGAACGCGCATCATATTCATCTGTGATGGCAATCAGTCCTACCCGAAATTGTTCACGCGCCGTTAAATACTGTTGCCACACGGCCTCTTTGTCTGCAATCGTAAATCGCATCTGATCGTATGCTTGCAATACATTAAAATAAGCAGTTGCGGTGCGTTGCATTAAGGATTGTTGCGCAGCAAGATAGGTTGCAGTGGCTGATTTAACGGTAGCGCTCGCCCCTCTGACTTGTGCCCACACCACAAAATTAAAAACAGGTTGCGTTGCGGTTAACGTGTACCCATATTGCCACCAATAATCTCCCGTTCCAGCACCCGTAACCGCAGAAACCGCATCGTTATTCGCATATTCTCTTGTGGTATTGGCAGCAATGGATACTTGAGGTAAATATCCTGCTTCTGCAATGGGCAAATTCATTTTTTGTGATTGCCAAGTGGATTCTGCTTGAGCAAAGATGGGGTCACTGATGATCGCTCGTTGATAAATCTGTATCAAATTATCAGCAAAAACAGGCGAAAACGCGCAACTACTTGCGATTGCAATACTGCTGCTGATTATGATTCGCCAATATGAACTCATTCGTTCGATTCCCAGATAACACTTGTGATTCATTATCGCGGATACAAAATCACTACGCAATGCAAAGCGCTGCGAAAGCACGCTCTGCTGCGTCCATGGTTTGCGTTATTTCATTGTCAGTATGCGCTAATGATACAAATCCCGCTTCATAGGCAGAAGGCGCCAAATAAACACCGGCGCTCAACATGCCTGCAAAAAATGCCTTAAAATGCGCTTGATTGCACGCCATCACTTCTGAAAATTGCGTCACCTTTTCTGAAGGTGTAAAAAATAATCCGAACATACCTGTGTGATGATTTATCTGAAAAGGAATTTTTGCTGCCATGGCACGCGCTTTCAAACCACCAACCAATTGCTGCGTGATTGACGCCAATGTGACATATTTTTCAGGCGTTAATTGTTTCAGTGTCGCAAGCCCTGAAGCCATCGCAACCGGATTACCCGACAACGTTCCTGCTTGATAAATAGCGCCTTGTGGAGACAGTTGATCCATTAAATCAGCGCGTCCACCAACCGCACCCACCGGCATACCACCCCCAATGATTTTACCCAATGTCGTTAAATCAGGCACCACATCCACAAAACTTTGCACACCTTGATAACCAACACGAAATCCTGTCATCACTTCGTCAAAAATAAGCAGACTACCGTAATGATTGCCAATTTCACGCAAACTCTGCAAAAAGCCTGGTTTTGGCAGCACCATATTCATATTGCCCGCGAGTGGTTCAATGATAATGCATGCAATATCTTGAGCGTGTTGCTCAAATAATTTTTGTACAGATTCAAAATCATTAAAATCCGCCACCAACGTATCTTGCGTTGAACCACTTGGCACACCTGGCGAACTCGGCACTCCAAACGTTAATGCACCTGAACCTGCTTTCACCAATAAACTATCAGCGTGTCCGTGATAACATCCCTCAAATTTCAGTATTTTATTTCGACCCGTAACACCACGCGCCAAACGAATCGCGGTCATCGTCGCTTCCGTACCTGAATTCACCATACGTACTTTTTCAATTGAATTCACGCGCGCACAAATTTCTTGTGCCAATAACACCTCATATTCACACGTCGCACCAAAACTTAACCCTCGTTGTGCCGCATCGACGACCGCTTGAATGACGGCAGGATGCGCATGACCCAAAATCATCGGCCCCCACGATCCAACATAATCAATCAACTGATTGCCATCGACATCAATCAGATAAGCGCCTTTTGCTGAATGAATAAAGCGCGGTTCACCACCCACTGCCTTAAATGCACGTACTGGCGAATTCACACCACCCGGAATATAACACTGCGCTTGTTGAAATAAGTGTTGCGATTTAACATTGTGTTTTGAAACTGTTTGCATCTGTAAACTCCAACAGATAACCTGTGCGCTCTGCCCAAATAAAGGATGCGATTATGCCATACCAGAAGTATATTTGCCTGTTATGTGGTTTTACTTATGATGAAGAGCAAGGTTGGCCACAAGACGGCATTGAACCTGGAACACGCTGGGAAGATATTTCAGATGATTGGTTATGTCCTGATTGCGGTGCCATGAAAAATGATTTTCAAATGATTGAAGTGCAATAACATCATGACGGTTTCACCACTACTAAAATAACAATCACAAATAAAAACAATGTTGGTACTTCATTAAAAAAACGATAAAACGTCGACGAAAAATTATTTTTATTATTGTTAAATTGTTGCAACAAATATCCACAGAAAAAATGATACAGCCACAACAACAACACTAACAATAATTTAATGATCATCCAGCCTTGTTGAAAATACACTTGCCAATTCAATAACAATAACCAACACCCAAAAATCGTCGTCAACACACCCGCGGGTGTCATGATGATCCAAAATAATTTTCGCTCCATTATTTTAAAACGATCAATACTGATTTGATCAGTGCTCATTGCGTGATACATAAATAATCGCGGCAAATAAAATAAGCCGGCAAACCACGCGACCACGAAAATAATGTGGAACGCTAAAAGCCATAACATGTGAATTTCCTGAAACGTACATTGACTCTATCTTAAAAAAAGCCAATAATTCATACACAATGATCACACAAACTATTTCTACCTCTTCACTCATTTTCACCGATGCTGCGGCAGCAAAAGTATATTCATTAATCGAAGAAGAAAACAATCCCCAATTAAACTTACGCGTGTTTATTCAAGGTGGTGGTTGCTCTGGTTTTCAGTATGGTTTTACCTTTGATGAAACGATTAATGACGATGATTGTGTGATTGAAAAAAAAATCGCGACAAAAGAAAACAACGAAGAAGAAGAAGATGATGATGGCGAAAGCGGTAGCGGCACCATCACCGTAAAATTACTCGTCGATCCGATGAGTTTTCAATATCTGCAAAATGCGACCATTGATTATCGTGAAGACATTAATGGCGCACAGTTTGTGATTAAAAATCCCAACGCAAAAACCACCTGCGGTTGCGGATCTTCTTTTTCTGCTTAACCAAACAAGCTATTCAAATAGCTTTTCATTGCAGGATCTAAGACGGAAATAACACCTTCTTTATTTTTTTGCAAATAATCTTTTTTTAATAATACCTTCACCGCTTGTCGCACACTGGCTTCGGGCAATTGCACTGCATTACAAAAATCATGATCGCTGACTTGTTTTGTTGGGTGTCGTGCTAAATAAGAAAATACGCGTTTTTGATTTGCACTTAATGATAAAATATTTTCTGAAAATTCAGCTTGTTTTGACTGCACACATTCATCCCAATAATGATGAATGTTTTGAGTGGTGGGGAATTGATGCGTTAGCCACAAATAACCACAAACTCGATTGATATAATTGGGATGATATTCAGTCAATTCAAATAATGCATTCAACGTTTCTAACGGAATGTTTTTATGCCATTTTTCTTTTGCGGCATGCTGAATAAATTTAACATAATCGTCGTGATGAATACGTGTCAATGATAAGATTTCACATGAGTTATAAAATGGCTGATTTTTATTGTTAAACATGCTCAGCAACATATGGCGGTGACTACCAGAAAAAATATAGGAAATATGTGTGCTGTATTGCATGGCATGACGAATGGAGGCTTCGATTGTGTGATTATCAATGAGACTGAGTTGTTGAAATTCATCCATCACAATAACCATCTTCTTATTTGCTAATTTTGCGGCTTCATTTAATTTTTTTAATATTTCAGCAATGTTTTTGGTAGGATGATTTTGCCAATCGGGTTTAAATTGCAAGGATTGTCCATGCGCTGTGAGTGTCAATTGTGGGTTGAGCCATTGAAATAATTTTAATATTTTTGTTTTGGCTTTGGTGGTTTTGGGCAGTACTGTATACAAAAATGCACTGACATGGTTTGCAATCAGTTTTTCCACGTCATGCGCTGTGGTCACCAGTGTTAATTCCATAGTGACATGAGGCATTTTCAATTCAGACAAACATTGCGCAATCAAACTGGTTTTACCGTATCGTCTCGGCGCAATGACCACGGTGTGTCGTCTTGCTGTAATCAATTCTTTGAGATAACAGCGCTCTTGAACGCGATTGCAAAATGCTTTATCGTGTGCAATCGTGATGGGGAAGTAATCCATCGTTGTGTACCGTATACATTTATACCGTATATAAGTATACGGTATAACATTATACGGTGGCAAGTCACCGCATCACAGTCCAAGATAAACCGCACTGTTAGTTTAGGCCTTTCGGGTGCTGCGGAAACGTAACAACTGCATCATGTTGTACTGCTAGCAAAGCAGAAGTAGCAGATACAGTAGCTCGCTGCCTGCCAGGTGTTAATATCGGTGTTGATCTGCCTTGACCATCCATACCGCTCAAATTGCCTTGTGAATCACAGCAAAGTTTATAGCAGATCTGTCCGGCACAAGCGGTCACACCTGTAACAACAATAGTACCGATTATTGCAAGCGGCAAACCGGCTGCAGCAGAAGCAACAACATAACCTAACTTCGTTCCGCTCATACCTAGCATAGCTGCACCTGCAGCACCATTAGCAGCCCCTAATAATGCAGTACCTCCGACAGAAGAAGATGACCTCTGAGAGCTTGACAACCCATCCTCACCATCATCTGATATAGCCATGCAGCCCATCAAGCAACAAACCACTGGGCCAGTAACAGCGGCGGTTCCAGCAGCGCTAGCTGCAGCAACCATGCTGATACTAACAACAGGTGCGCCACCAACTGTCCAACCGGCGCTTTGCATAATTAAAGCACCAAGCTCACCCCCCAAAGTACCCATTCCAGTTAAACACCCAGCACCCGCAGCACCAGCACATGAAAATAAAGCACATTTACGCATTATTAATCCCCATAGAATTTTGTTTATCGAATTGTAATGTTATCAACTCTATATTATCGTTATATTAACGAATATAACATTTTGATATTTTGAATGATAATAAAGCTGCTCAACTAACGCGCTCACTTCTGTGACAGTTGAATCATGACAGAAGGATCTTTCATGTTCGGCAACCTCTTTAATGAATTGGCCATTTTATTAATGTTCTCCATTTTATTTGGCTTCATTGCTGTTCGATTATATCAACCGCTGATTCTCGCCTTTATCGCAGCAGGTATTTTTCTCGGGCCCAACGTCTTGGGATGGATCTCCGCATCCGCTGAAATTGATTTGCTCGCTAAAATTGGCGTCACGCTACTGCTTTTTATCGTCGGTTTAAAATTAGATTTTTATTTAATTCGATCGCTGGGCATTATTTCAATTGCAACCGGATTGGGGCAGGTTATTTTTACTTCCGCAATGGGTTATGGACTGTGTATTGCATTGGGGCTCAATCCCATTGCGGCAATTTATGTTGCAGTCGCGCTCACTTTTTCCAGCACGATTATTATCGTCAAATTACTATCAGATAAAAATGAAATTGATACCTTGCATGGTCGAATTGCAATTGGTTATCTTATCGTGCAAGACATCGTAGTGATTATTGCCATTGTGATTTTATCCTCTCTTCATTTAGGAATGACATCACACCTTGCATTGAGTGTTGAAATTTTTTCTCTTGCGGCAAAAGGAATTGGCATTTTAACTGTGGTTGCTTTACTCGCGCGCTTTGTTTTGCCCAAAATCATGCATCGTATCGCAAAATCACGTGAATTATTAATTTTATTTGCAATCACGTGGGCGATTGTTTTAGCTGGTGCTGCAGATTTTTTGGGATTAAGCAAAGAAGTCGGCGGATTTTTAGCGGGCGTTTCACTCGCCTCAACACACTATCGCGATGCACTGACATCACGCCTAGAAACATTACGCAACTTTTTATTATTATTTTTCTTTTTAGATCTCGGTATTAAATTACAATTTAGCGCGCTGTATGGGCATGTATTACTAGCAACCGTATTAATTATCTTTGTATTAATAATCAAACCACTCATCATGATGATTATTATGGGTGTGATGGGATATAGAAAACGCACGGGATTTATTGTTGGATTAACGTCTGCACAAATCAGTGAGTTCTCACTGATTTTTGTAGCGCTCGGACAAAACCTAAAGCACATTGACGCCTCTATTGTTGGCCTCGTGACATTTATTGGTATTGCTACTTTTGCACTATCCACTTATATGATTTTATATTCTCACACACTCTACAGCTGGTTTTTTCCCTTGCTCACCATGTTTGAAAGAAAAAAATTACTGAATCACGATGTTGATCTAGTTCATGACCAAAAAAATTATGACGCAATTGTTTTCGGCATTGGTCGTTATGGTCAAATGATTGCAAAAATTTTACGTGAATCGGGTTTAACCATTTTAGGGGTTGATTTTGATCCACAAAAAATTCGCGCGTGGAAAAAGAATAATTTTCCGGTTCGCTTTGGTGATGCAGAAGATATGGAATTTACCAAAACACTACCCGTTCAACATACAAAGTGGGTTATCAGCACCATTCCTAAAAATGAGCCAAATCAAATTTTAATGAAATCACTTAAAGAAAATAATTTTTCCGGAAAAGTGGTGCTCAGTGTTTTTGACAGTAAAGAACTCAGTGGAATGCAAAAAATCAATCCTGATTTAATTTTATTTCCCTATAAAGATGCGGCTGCAAAAGCAGCGCAACGACTAGCAAAACTAATTGGATTTAATACAACGACGAATTCCCGTTAAATAAACATCAAATCGCGAACTGCTTCCTTTGAAAATAATATCGGGTTTATCCTCAGTGATGGTGGGTGCTAATGCAGAGCGCTTTACCACTACTCTTTTTTTCGCTACTGTCAAAGCCAGTTGAAATAATTTTTCAGAATCCACATCATCGCCCACCACTTCTCTTAATATGCGCATTTCTTTTTTTACCAATGCGGACTTGGTTCTTTCAGGAAACATGGGGTCGATATAAATGACGTCGGGGATAAAAGTGGGGGTGGGAGAAAGAGTCTCCGTGATGGTTTGCAAATAATCAATTGCATCAATGCAAATTAATTTTAAAGATAATGCTCGAAACCACTCCTCTTTTTCAGCCCGTTTTAATCCATCCTCTAATAATGCATAAATAATTTTTGAACGCTCGCACATCAATACATCGCAACCTAGCGTGGCCAATACAAATGCATCACGACCCAATCCCGCAGTAACATCTAACACAAATAATTTTTCTGTTGATTTAATACCAACGGCTTTCGCGATTAATTGATTTTTGCCACCACCGTATTTTCTGCGATGCGCCAATGCACCTGAGAGAAAGTCGACGTAAATTCCCACACTCACATCAGCTCTTCCACTACATCCAAAAACTCACCCGCAATATCCAAATCAAATAATTTATCCAGTTCACGCGCGCAAGTGGGACTCGTTACATTGATTTCTGTGAGATAATCTCCAATCACATCCAACCCAACCAATAATAATTTTTTTTCTTTTAAAATAGGCCCGACTTGTTCGCAAATCCAACGATCACGATCTGTTAATTCACGCCCCTCACCTTGTGCACCCGATGCTAAATTGCCGCGAAAATCACCTTGCGCGGGAACGCGCGCCAATGCATACGGAACTGGTTCGCCATCAATCATCAAAATACGTTTATCACCATGAATAATGTCAGGAATAAATTCTTGCACCATTATTTTTTTTGTTCCATGTTGCGTGACGGTTTCAATAATCACATGATGATTAGGATCATTCAGTGATAATTGAAAAATAGAATGTCCACCCATGCCATCGAGTGGTTTGATCACCGCATTTTCAACCGAATCCATAAAATCTAAAATCAAATCGCTTTTTGACGTCACCAACGTTTTTGGACAACAGTGCGGAAACCATGCTGTAAATAATTTTTCATTGGCATCGCGCAAACTACTCGGTTTATTTAATACTAACAATCCTTGCGATTCTGCTTGTTCTAATAAATACGTTAAATAAATAAACTCCATATTCACTGGCGGATCTTTTCGCATCAACAATACTTCTAAATCAACAAGTGGTTGTTCAGTGATTTTCGTCACGTCAAAAAAATGGGTTGGATCATCATGAACTGTGATTAATTGCATGCGCGCCCAAGCAATTCCATTTTGCAACCAAATATCCTCCGGCATGATAATGTGATTTTTCCAACCACGCGCTTGTGATGCCAACAACATTGCAAATGTCGTGTCTTTTCTAATATTAATTTGAGAAAGAGGATCCATTAAGAAACCGATGTTCATAACACCTCTCTCGCCGCCGCAACCATTGCCAATCTTCCCACAACACCATATGCATAAAAACGATTTACTGTTTCGTGATTTTTTTTACACGGCGGAAGATAACAATTTTTTGCAAAAGCGAGTGGTTGAAAATCCATTCCTGGTGCATTGAGATTTTCATCAATCCCTTTGTTTTTATGAATGCGATAAAATCCACCAACAACATATCGACCGATATGGTACACAACGGGTTCAGCAACGGCATTGTCATCTCCAACGGTTTCAAATGTATAAACACCTTCTTGCAAAATAACTTTCGTTACCGCAGCGCCGCCTTTGAGTGACGACATTTTTGTGCGTTGTTTGCGATTTAAATTCACCAATTCAAGTGGGTCTTGAATCATCATCACAGCCATTCCATACGTACCTTGATCCGCTTTGACAACCACAAAAGGCGCCTGATCGATTTTATATTTCACATACTTATGTCGGATTTTTTCAAATAATTGACTCGCACGTTCAGCCAAACACGCTTGATTATTTTGATTGGAGAAATCTACCTCACCACAATGATCAAAATACGGATTAATTAACCAAGGATCGATATCAACTATTTTTGCAAACGCTTCAGAAACTTTTTCATAATAACGAAAATGATCTGATTTCAAGCGCGTCGACCATCCTAATTTTAATGACGGCAGAAATTGTTGTTGGGTATTTTTTAAAATAGCAGGAACGCCCGCAGAAAAATCATTATTTAAAATAATGCAGCAAGGAAAAAAACCATTGACGCCCACGCGATCATTTTCGCGAATCAGTGGTTCTAGCATAATTTCACGACCCGACGGCAATGTTTGTTGTAATGGTTCTTTTAAATCGGGAATCAGCGAAGCAATGCGAACATCAAAACCCGCGCGCTCTAAAATCTCTGCAAGCAACGCTAAATTTTCAAAATAAAAAATATTGCGCGTATGGCTTTCTGGAATTAATAATAAACGTGTTGCATTCGGGCATTTCTCCGCCATCGTAGATTGTACGGCTTGTACACACAATGCCATCATCTCAAGATTTAAATTATTAAATCCTGCGGGAAATAAATTCGTATCCACTGGCGCTAACTTAAATCCCGCATTGCGCAAATCCACTGAGCCATAAAATGGCGGTGGCGTTAACTGCCATTGCGAACGAAACCAACTTTCAATCTCAACTTGCTTACTCAAAAATTGTTTTTCAAGCTGCAATAATGGGCCGGTTAAAGCCGTCTCTAAATGAGGTACAGGTAGCATATTTTTATCCTGCTTAATACTAATTAAATGTTACAATCTTAACCTAAAATAGAGATTCATCCCATGAAATTCAAAGGCAAAATCATCGGCGCAACCATCGGTCTCATAATCGGCGGACCGATTGGGATGGCACTCGGCTTTATCGCCGGTCATCTTTATGATGTTGGTTATTTCAAAGCAATCATTCAAGCCACGCAGGGTGCGGTACACACGCACGCGCAACAAATTTTCTTCAATGCCACCTTTAAAGTCATGGGTTATATCGCAAAATCAGATGGGCATGTTTCTGAAAATGAAATTCACACCGCACGCAAAATTATGTCGCAAATGGGTTTAAATGAAACTTTAAAAGAACAAGCAATTCATCTTTTTAACGCAGGAAAACAGCCTGACTTTCATTTGGATCAAACGTTATTTCAGTTACGACAAGTTTTTCAAATGCAGCCAGGATTACTAACTGTGTTTTTAGATATTCAATTACAAATGGCGTCTGCTGATGGGCAATTATCTGCTACAAAAAATGCAACGCTACAAAATATTCGTGAAAAATTGGGCGTGACAGGTTATCAACAATATCAAAATCACACGCGATCACGCACTGCTTCGATGTCATTAAATGATGCATACGATATATTATCGGTTTCACCTTCTGCCAATGCTGATGAAATTAAAAAGGCCTATCGAAAATTAATGAGTCAAAATCATCCCGACAAATTAATTGCAAAAGGGTTGCCACCCGAAATGATTAAAGTAGCAACGCAAAAAACACAGAAAATAAAAGAAGCGTATGAGTTGATTAAAAAGACGAAGGAATTTTAACTTTTAATTTTTTACTTTTTTAATGGTGTATAACGGCCTGCAGAAGAACAAACTGAGTTCGCGGAATCAGTAGAACCAGTCGAGGTCACGGAATTATTTTTTGGAGTACGATCAAATACACCGCCATATTTTTTAGAACCGCCGCCCAAAAGAGAGTTATTCAAAGAATCTTTATCACCCTTTTTTTCTGTACTGTTTCCAATTCCCATCTTTACCTCCTGTAATCTCACCATGATTTCCGAATAGTAAAGACTAGCATAGTTTAAAAATACTGTATAATTTATTCTATAATGAATTAAGCGCTGAAAATTTGCATTCGCTCGCAGCCGTTACAACACCCTTGTTTTTCGTGAACATGACACAAAAACAAGGGATCTTGCAACGGCTTCTCGCTACTTTAATTAGCGCTTAATTCGAACCACAACGATCATTAATCGAGAATAATCATGCCACAAAAAATCTTGATCGCTGCATCCATCTTATCTGCCGATTTTGCGCGTCTTGGCGAAGAATGCAAAAACATCATTGACGCAGGCGCAGACAGCATTCATTTTGATGTGATGGATCATCATTTCGTGCCTAACTTAACTTTCGGCACACACATTTGCTCAGCATTGCGAAAAGACGGCATTACCGCAGAAATTGATGTGCATTTAATGGTGACCGATCCTGAAAAATATATTGCGCCATTTGCAAAAGCGGGTGCAAATCGATTAACCTTTCACCCCATTACTGTAAAAGATCCTCAAACACTGTGCAAAAAAATTCACGATGCGGGCATGCAAGCGGGCGTTGCTTTTAATCCTGATAAAAAAATTGAAGTTTCAGATAAATTATTTTCGCAACTTGATATGATTTTAATCATGTCTGTTTTTGCGGGATTTGGCGGACAACAATTTATTCCAGACAGTTTACCTAAAATTCGCGAAACGAAAAAATTAATTGATCAGTATAATCCAACAATTTTATTGGGTATTGATGGCGGCATTAAAGTCGACACTATTCGCAGCGTGGTGGATGCAGGTGTTAATTTTATTGTAATGGGATCGGGATTGTTTTCAGCGGATGATTATGCGGAACGCATAAAAATAATTCGAGAAAAAATAAAATGATCTTGATGATCGACAACTACGATTCATTTACTTTTAATTTAGTACACTATTTTGAAAAACTAAAACAAGATGTATGCGTATTTCGCAATGATGAAATCACACTCGATGATATCGAAAAATTAAATCCGGATCACATGGTTATTTCACCGGGTCCTGGCAGACCCATCGATGCGGGCGTCACACTATCCAGTATTAAAAAATTTGCGGGGAAAATTCCGATATTAGGCGTTTGTTTGGGTCATCAAGCCATCGCGCATGCTTTCGGCGCAAAAATAATTTCTGCAAAAAAAATTATGCATGGAAAAACATCAGCCATTTTTCACGATAATAAAGGTGTTTTTAACAATATCCCGAATCCATTTCAAGCAACACGTTACCACTCTTTAGTGATCGATCAAAAAACATTGTCATCTGATTTTGAGATTACCGCATGGACAGAAGAGGAAGAAATTATGGGGATACAACATCGCGTGTTTCCTCTCGAAGGCGTGCAGTTTCACCCCGAAGCAATTTTGACCGAGCACGGTCTGCTATTGTTAAAACAGTTTGTGGTTTGCTAGGCTCTAGCTTCTGTCTTGCTCTTGCAGACAAGCAATTTCCTCTATGTTCCATGCGCATCATCCTAGCGCTGCACGCTCGTGCAAAAAGTCCGTTGCGTTGTGCTTTCGATAATTCAACGGTAAGGGGGCGTGATAAAGAAGCATTCTGCGAACGACATGCTTCCTTATAATTAAATAAGGTTCTATAAATCGCATGCCACGCTAAAAATGCAGCAGTGTTAATATGATGCCTGTCACATTCTTCGCGGGTTCGCAATACCTGTTGATCGTGAACATGTTCTCCCAAAAATAAACGCAGTATCAATGATGCATCATGCTCACGATCTCGAATCGCTGCACGAGCAGATGCTTCTTCTCGACTCAGCTGACTCGCAATGCGTTCTGCTAATGGTGTACGAATATCGCGATGTTTTACGCGCCGATGTCGATGTCGACGTTCTCTTCTCATAACTGTATCCCAATAAATCCTATGCTAAAGTGGTAAAACAAATTCTACATCACATTTTTAAAATATCGAGGAGAATTAAAAATGGCGCTAAAAACACTCGGCCTTCGTCACGTTGCGCTCAATGTGTTTGATGTTGCAGCATGCGCTAATTTCTATCAAGATATTTTCAATATGACTATTGATTGGCAGCCCGATGTTGACAATGTGTACTTAACATCAGGTCATGACAATTTAGCACTGCATCGTGTTGAAAAATGCGAGCGTAATCGCGCATCACAACGACTCGATCACATTGGTTTTTTTGTCGAATCACCTGAGGCAGTGGATGAATGGTTTTTATTTTTGAAAAAAAATAATGTGAAAATAATGAAAGAGCCCAAAACACATCGCGATGGCGCGCGCAGTTTGTATTGCGCGGATCCGGATGGCAATGTGATACAGGTTATCTATACAAAACGTACGTAAAATTGCGTGATTTCAGATTAAAAGTGTTTTTTTTTTTTGAAATATGTTATGGTCGCCTCAGATTAATTGGGTAGTTAAATTTTTTGAAGAGGAAGAGCAATGAGTCGCGAAATAACAATTCGGCCTGATGATCATGATGAGGCTAAGCCACTGTTGCCCGAACAGGCAACAGCAAGTGGGGGGAATCAAGATCAAGAGAATAGAATTTTTGGGGATAATCTTATTCTCATGAACATGCTGTATCTTTTTCACGATCAACTGTTGAGAGCTAAAGATGGGTTTGAGCTTCGTGATATTGAGTTCAGGGTAGGGGTAGCTCAAACACCATTAACGCGAATCCGATTTCCTACTTCATTGCTGGATTACACGGTAGTGAATGTGGAGGATGAGGGTTGCACACTGAAGACATGGTTGCTTAATTTGGAGCGTACGTATGATGGGACTACTTATTCTGTAAGATTAAACGGAGGATACGTGATGATCTCAAGCCAGATCCTCTCGTCTTTTAAGCTACAGCCCCCCCCTTTTGATGTTACTCAATCAACCCACATAACAACGAAACCATTTCTTGAGGAAATAGGTCAAGCAGCAGATACACTTGAACGTGCACTTGCTAGCAAAGGAATGAAATTATGTTTTTTGCTTTCCGATTACAATTTTCCTATTATCGTTAACATCTTTTTTTTCTTCATAATGTTGCCGCTCATAGCTGTAGGTTTAAATAAAAATAACAATGCTAAGAATCTGTGGAATTTTTACTCTACATTGACATTCTCTACCTCCTTCTTGGTTGGTATAATATTTTATACTTTCGGTCAGCTTAGAAAGTTCATGAGAGACTGGCGTACGTTCCCTGGTGGCGCATTAAATTATGAGTATTCGGGTAATGAAAAAGGCGTACCGATACCGCGTGAGAACACGTACTCATTGATCGCGGCTTTACGGCGATTTTCTAGCATTGTAACAACTCCTTCCGCTGTAAGAACAACTACTTTAACAACGACAGAAAAAGAAAATTTTACGATGCCCGCGGCCGCCCCGCGATCCCGGTCACCCATATGATTTTAAATTAAAGAAACCGGTATTGCTTGAACCTGTTGTGTAATTGGTAATAATGTGTCGCAAAAACAAATCACAGCGCCAGACACAATTTTTTCTGGGAATTTTTCTAAAACAGAAAAATGACTGATGGCATCTTTTGTCGGTGATGCCGTTTTTTTATTTCAATCGGATAAAATTGATCATTAGACTTCTTTCGAAACCTTGAGTAGTGAGACAAGGTCGCAGAAAAAATTTTTGAAAAAGCTTCGTGCCCACATTAGCCAATGAGCATTTTGAGAAAATTTTTTCGAAGAGATTGTCCATTAATCGAGGTTTCGAAAGAAGTCTATTCTTTACGATCAGCAAATCAAATTCCTACCGTCTCCCGATACGGTAAAAGTCGCTATTGACAAAAGAATCGTATTGCCTTACCATTAGTCAACTAGATATCTAGTACACTAATTTAGAGGTTTTATGATAACACTGCGTGAGTTAAGTTTCGGTTATAGCAAAACCGATGTATTATTTGAAAAACTGAATCTTCGGCTTCAACCCGGTAATGTCTGCGGATTATTAGGCAAAAACGGCGCTGGTAAAACAACGCTGCTGAAAATAATGGCGGGGTTATTGTTTGCTCAAGCGGGCGATTGCATGCGTTTGGGTTTTAATGTCAAAAATCGTGAGCCTGAAAGTCTAAGCCATATTTATTTTGTTCCAGAAGAATTTTTTGTACCACAATTAACAGCAAAACAATATCTTGATTTATACGCACCCTTTTATTCGCACTTCGATACAACATTATTTGAAGCATGCATAAAAGAATTCGATATTCCTAATAATAAATTATTACCCACATTTTCTTATGGCCAAAAGAAAAAATTTCTTATTAGTTTTGCGATCGCAACACAATGCAAAATAATTCTATTTGATGAACCCACCAATGGACTTGATATACCTAGCAAAAGTCAATTTAGAAAACTCATCGCTTCCAATATGACGGATGACAAATTATTTATTATTTCGACCCATCAAGTGCATGATGTAGAAAAGTTGGTTGATAGGGTGGTGATATTAGATGATGGAAAAATTATTATAAATTCATCACTGGCACATGTCACAAAGACAATTGCAATAGAGCAAGAATCGAGCGAGCCCAGTTTGAATTCATGCATTTATTATGAAAAAAATATATCAGGTTATGCAGTAGTAACTGAAAATAAATCAAATCGTGATTCCAACATCGACCTCGAAATATTTTTTAATATGGTGATCGCAAACAAAGAAAAATCAAGTCAATTATTTGGCGGAGAGTAATCATGGTTACCCTTAATTTTAATCGGTTATACCAATTAATAAAAATAGATATCGTCACCAATAAGAAGAATATGTTAGTAACCTCTGCTGCGTTTATCGTTATTTTAGCACTACTGCCATTTCACTTTTCAGGAAGTGCCGACGCCTATTCTTGGATGTTATATATCGGTGGATTCATGATCACCAATCGGGCATTTAATGAAATGCATGATCATCGAAAAGCATGTGCGTATTTAACATTGCCTTGTTCCAATCTCGAAAGATTTTTATCAAAGTTTTTATTAACAACGGTTATTTTTGCAATAGTATTACTCGTTGTTTTTTATGCGTGTTCAATGTTAAGTGTTATTACCAACACGCTATTTTTTCATCACGCCATCAATATATTTGATTTAACTTCAATTGGGTTGTGGATTGGCATTGGGAAATATATTGTTTTACAATCCATTTTTTTATTGGGCGCAGCTTATTTTCAAAAACACTCAATCACAAAAACAACATTGGCCTTAGGCTGTTTGTTTATCGTATTAGCGATTTTATTATTTCTTTTTTCATGGGTGACCTGTCCATCCTGCAGTCAGAGTGGATTGTTTGATCTGATTTCAAAATCATTCAATGGAGTCTATTTTATTTTTTGGATAGTGGTAGCGCCAATTTGTTGGCTCATCACCTACGTCCGCATTGCGGAGAGTGAGATTAAATAGGATGGAATTTAAAAGTAAAAAAGCAATCTATCTTCAAATTGCGGATTTTTGTTGCGAAAAAATTTTACAAAAGGGGTGGGTTTGTGAACAAAAAATTCCATCAATACGAGAAATTGCTTTGATGCTGGAAGTTAATCCTAACACGGTGACGCGCACGGTCAGTTATTTAGAAGAACACAACATTATTAAAATGCAGCGTGGCGTGGGTTATTTTGTCACACAACATGCTGTAAAAATTATTGTAGATTTAAAAAAACAGGAGTTTTTTAATGAGGACTTACCAACGCTTTTTCGCATGATGCAATTAATGGATATTACATTTGAAGAAATAACAACCCTTTATAAAAAAACGAGGAATAAACGATGAAATCAAGTAACCAAGCTAAAGAGATGCTGCGTGTGACGTTGCCCGCTCGCTGCGAGCAACATTTTTCCTTTCTTAAACTATCCGGTTATTTGATAATGAAGTGCTCTCACTGGGTTGTGTGCCCCTGCAGTATCTTTTCCATAACAGAACACCACCTGATCTAGCCCCACTTTGACGGACACCCTGTTAAGAGAGAAAATTCTCAAAACAGAGGTGTAAAATGAACAACGAAAATACAA